>Ga0307378_10004174_pt1 | contig 20776 bp, 22 predicted proteins | sample UN1MG_FD_202238 | JGI IMG/M metagenome (GOLD analysis project Ga0307378, IMG submission 202238) | Soil microbial communities from Risofladan, Vaasa, Finland - UN-1 | ecosystem: Environmental > Terrestrial > Soil > Coastal area > Acid sulfate soil | place: Finland: Risofladan, Vaasa | collected... | reverse complement strand
CGCGGCAGACGCACGTCGTGATCGCCTCCTCGTCCAGCTCGACGCCCACGAGCCTCGAGTGACCGCGGCTGCGAAGCTCGGCCAGCAGCCCGCCCTTGCCGCAACCCAAGTCGAGCACGCCGGCTTCGGAGGGGATGAGATCGAGGATCGAATCGTAGTCGAGCCGGTGCGGGTGGGAGAAGATGCTCTTGGGGCTGTGGTTGCCCGTATCGCAACACTCCCCGCGCCGGGCACACCAATCGACGTTCTTCGGCTCCTTGCTGTGGAGGTTGACGAGAAACAGGCGTACCAGCTCGCCGTAGCGGTCCAGGTCGTCGGGCAGCAGGAAGGCGTCGTGCCCGCAGTTGCTCGGCACGTTGCAGTAGGTGACCGGTCTGCCGGCACGGATGAGCGTGTCGACGATCTCTCGCGACTGGAAGGGGGGAAACAGCCAGTCGCTGGTGAAGCTGATCACGAGCCACCGGCACTGCGAGCTCGAGAGCGCGGCGGCCAGCGCCTCGGGCGTGGGGCCGAGATCGAAAAGGTCGAGAGCCATGGTCAGCGTCAAGAAGCTGTTGGCGTCGAACCGCTCGACGAAGCGGTCGCCCTGGTAGGCCAGGTAGGAGCCGACGGAGAAGCGGGTTTCGAACTCCGTGCGGATCTCGCGGGGGCTGAGACGATCGGCGTCGAACTTCTCGGTCATCGCCTCGCCCGACAGGTAGGTGATGTGCCCCAGCATTCGGGCGATCGCCAGCCCGACCTGCGGCCCCGGCCCTTGCTCGTAGTACTGCCCCGCCTGGTACTCCGGATCGCGAAGGATCGCGTTGCGGCCGACGACGTCGAACGCCAGCGCCTGGCTGGTGAGCCGGGCGGAGCTGGCCACGACGAGCGCTCCGGCGACCCGATCGGGCAGGTGCGTCGCCCACCAAAGCGCGAGGTGGCCTCCCAGCGAGCCGCCGACCACGGCCAGCAGTCGGTCGACGTCCAAGTGATCGACCAGCCGCCGCTGGACTTCCGCGATATCGGCGACGGTGACCACCGGAAAGTCGGGGCCGTAGGGGCGCCCGGTCTGGGGGTTGATGCTGTTGGGTCCGGTGGTGCCCCGGCAGCCGCCCAGGAGGTTCGGCGAGATCACGAAATACCGGTCGGTATCGATCGCCTTGCCCGGTCCCACCACCAGGTCCCACCAGCCGGGATCGTCGTCTTCGTCGTGCCGGGCGACGTGGGAGTCTCCGGAGAGCGCGTGACAGACGAGGATCGCGTTGTCGAGCCGGGGGTTGAGGCGGCCGTACGTCTCATAGGCGACGGTCACCTTCGGCAACACGCCGCCATGTTCCAGCCCGAGCGGCTCGTCGAAGGTCACCTGCCGGACGTGTTTCAGCGGTCGCGCGTGGCGGCGCGCGTCACTGCTCTCGAATGCACTCGACTCCATCGCGTTGCCTTGTTCCTCTCGTGATGCCCAAAGTGACCCGTAGAGTGCGTGCTCGCACGCACGCCCAGGCCGGGGGTGGATGCTCGCACGCACGCGTAATGGGCCGTATACCCCATGCTCCGCGGGCGATGCGTGGCTGCAAGCAGCCACCCTACGGCTGCTCCATCCCGTTGCCTCGTCGCGCTTGCGACGCCTGAAGCGCCTGGTCCAGGTCCGCCCGAATATCCTCGATATCCTCCAGCCCGACGCTCAGCCGGACGTAGTCTTCGGAGATTCCGGCCTTTTCAAGCTCCTCGGGGGTCTGCTGGCTGTGGGTGGTGGAGGCCGGGTGGATGACCAGCGTCTTGGCGTCGCCGATGTTGGCCAGGTGCGACGCCATCTTGACCGACTCGATGAACTTCTCCGCCGCCTTCCGGCCGCCCCGGATCCCAAACCCTAGGATAGCCCCCGCTCCCTTGGCCAGATACCTCTTGGCCAGCTCGTGGCCCGGGTGAGACGGCAACCCAGGGTAATTGACCCATGTGACCAGCGGGTGGGATTCGAGGTGTTGGGCCACGGCCAGTGCATTCTCGCAATGCCGCGGCATGCGCAGATGGAGCGTCTCCAGCCCTTGGAGGAACAAGAACGCGTTGAACGGGCTCATCGCACCGCCCAGGTCCCGGAGCAGATGTGTCCGGCAGGTGATGATGTAGCACAGTGGGCCGACCGCTTCGTGGAACACCGTGCCGTGGTAGGAGGGGTCGGGCTGGGTGAACTGGGGCCACTTTTCGGGCTCTTGCATCCAGTCGAAACGGCCGCTGTCGACGATCGCCCCGCCGATGCTCGTCCCGTGCCCGCCGATGAACTTGGTCGTGCTGTAGACCGCGACGTCGATCCCGTGGTCGAACGGCCGAAAAAGCACCGGGGTCATCACCGTGTTGTCGCAGACGACCGGCAGACCGCGCGCGTGGGCCGCGCCGGCGATCGCCTCGTAGTCGAGCACGTCGTTCTTCGGGTTGGCCAGCGTCTCGATGTAGACCGCCCGCGTGTTCGGCCGAATCGCGGCGGCGACGTTCCCGGGATCGGTCGCGTCGACGAACGTCACGTCGATGCCGAAGCGCCGGAACGTGTTGCCCAAAAGCGTGATCGTCCCGCCGTAGAGGGCCGCGGCCGAGACGATGTGCTCGCCGGCGCGGGCCAGGTTCAATAGCGCCACGCTGATGGCCTGCTGCCCGCTGGAAAGGGCCAGGCCCCCCACGCCTCCTTCCATCGCCGCCAACCGCTGCTCGAGCACGTCGGTCGTCGGGTTCATCAGCCGCGTGTAGATCCAGCCCAGCTCTTTCAGGGCGAACAGGTCGGCCGCGTGCTGCGTGCTCCGGAACACGTAGCTGGTCGTCTGGTGGATGGGCACCGCGCGGGAGCCGGTCGTCGGGTCGGGCTGCTGCCCCGCGTGCAGGGCCAGGCTACCCAACCCGCGCATCTGGAATTTCTCGGCGTCCATTCGTTCTGTCCCTTCTCGACAGGAGCGTTTCGTTTAACAAGCAGCTTGTTTATGATTCTACCGTGGCGGGAAAGGGTCTGTTGGGGGGAAGGGCAGACACGGCGCCGCAGGCGACCCTCCGGACCGAGCCGTTGCGCTCCGCGGTGGCCGGTCTCCCGACTGAGCCACTGGCCTCGAACGAATATCTATCGCCCTGATGATCTTCTGCCGGCTCGATGGCGCGCACGGCACTCTCTGGCGAACAACTGACGTGGATCGACGCCCCGCTCTTGTCCCCGCCCACCGACCGCGAAATCCGCTTTGCAGGCTTTGCGGGTAGGTGTTAAGCTGGGACAACGCGGTTGGGTGATCTAAATGGCATTTCGTGATTCTGGGAATTCTGCTGTGTGCCACTGCTTCGCAGAAGCAGTGCGCGGAGTGCTTCTGGCCAGCAGTTCGATGCAACACTGCTTGCAGGCAAGCAGTGGCACACCGCTGACGACTCCCAGAATCGTGCAACTCCGTTTGGCCTTCCCACCTCGTTGCGTACCAACCGACAAACCGGCGAAGGAGACGATTTTATGGCAAGGCGACCCGTGTTCGGTCTGGCCGCTATGCCCGCTTTGTTGATCACGTGGACCGCGCTTTCGCTCAGCGGGCCTGCTCTCGCCGTAGACGCCGACGGCTTCGTCACCGCCTCGTCGATTTATTCCGACGCCTATCTGCCCGAATACGCCGTCGACGGCAACCCTCAGACCCGCTGGGCCAGCCGCGGCTCTGCGGACAAGGCGGAGTGGCTCCAGATCGACTTGGGCAGGGTGGTGCCCGTCGAGAGCCTCGTCGTTCACTGGGAGCGTGCCCACGCCGTCGCCTATCAGATTCACGTCTCCGCCGACGGGCGCGACTGGCAGACGGTGCACGACCGGCGGGACGGCCAGGGCGGCCGCGAGGTCATCCCCGGCCTTTCGGCCCGGGGACGTTACGTCCGCGTGCAGTGTCTCGAGCCCGGCCAGTTTGGGATTTTCTCCATCTGGGAGGTCGAGTTTCCCGACGGCGAGTCGGCCAAGGCGGTCGCGGAGGCCAAGCGCCGGGCGGCCGAAGCCCGCCGCAAGGCGGAGCGCGAAGCGGCCGGTCACCTGGCGGGCGTCCCCGCGGAATATGGGTTCGAGGAGATCGTCTTCGCCCTGCGACAGCCGGGGAAGGACGGGCACTGGTACGCCAACTTCAGCTACTACTCCTACGACGAGAACGTGCCGCTTTACGGCGACGGCGGCAAGCTCTGCCGGCTGAACGTCGCGTCGGGCCAGGTCACCACGATCCTGAACGACCCGGAGGGCGCCGTCCGCGATCCGGTGGTCCATTACGACGCCGAGAAGATCCTCTTCTCCTACCGCCCCGGCCGCACGCCCTACTACCACTTGTACGAGATCCACGTCGACGGCAGCGACCTGCGGCAGTTGACCGACGGGCCGTACGACGACATCGAGCCCTGCTACCTGCCCGACGGGCGGATCGTGTTCGTCTCCAGCCGCTGCAAGCGCTGGGTCCAGTGCTGGCTCACCCAGGTGGCCGTGATGCACCGTTGCGAGGCCGACGGCACGAATATCCACCCCATTTCCGCCAACCTCGAGCACGACAACACGCCCTGGCCGCTCCCCGACGGACGCATCCTCTACCAGCGGTGGGAGTACGTCGACCGGTCGCAGGTCGACTATCACCACCTGTGGACGTCGAACCCGGACGGCACCGGCCAGATGACCTACTTCGGCAATATGCATCCGGCCACCGTGATGATCGACGCCAAGCCGATCCCCAACACGAAGAAAGTCGTGGCCATCTTCTCGCCCGGCCACGGCCGGCGCGAGCACGACGGCGTGGTCACCGTGGTCGATCCCCGCAGGGGCCCGGACGAGCGGAGCTTCGCGCTGGCGATCACCCGCGACGCGACCTACCGCGACCCGTGGGCCTTCTCCGAACGCGCGTTCCTGGCGGCGCAGGGCAAGCGGATCGTGCTCCTCGACGGCGAGGGCCGCCGGTACGAAATCTATCGCACAAGCCCCGAAGAAGAGGCCGCTGGCCTAGAGTGCCACGAGCCCCGGCCGCTCATGGGCCGCGAGCGAGAGCGGGCGATCCCCGATCGCACGAGCGGCAAGCACGAGACGGGCAGGCTCGTGCTGATGGACGTCTACCGGGGCCGCAACATGGAAGGCCTCCAGCGCGGCGAGATCAAGAAGCTCTTGGTCCTCGAATCCCTGCCCAAGCCGATCAACTTCACCGGCGGCATGGACCCCCTCACCTACGGTGGCTCGTTCACCCTGGAGCGCGTCGTGGGCACCGTGCCCGTCGAGCCGGACGGCTCGGCCTACATGGAGCTGCCGGCGCTGCGGGCCCTGTTCTTCGTCGCGCTGGACGAGAATGATCTGGCCGTCAAGCGGATGCACAGTTTCCTGGCGGTGCAGCCGGGCGAGACGACCAGTTGCGTGGGCTGCCACGAACCGCGGACCGAGACCTTCCTGCCCCGCGCAGGCGTGATGGCGATGGAGCGCAAGCCGAGCCGCGTCGAGCCCATCGACGATTGCCCCGAGGTGTTCGACTTCCCCCGCGACGTCCAGCCGATCCTCGACCGCCTCTGCGCCGATTGCCACGGCTACGAGAAGACCGAGCGCGGGGGACCGTACGCGGCGGGCGTCGCGCTCACCGGCGATCGGGGGCCGATGTTCTCGCACGCCTACTTCACGATGACCGTGCGCCGGCTCTTCTCCGACAACCGCAACCGGGCGCAGAGCAACTACCCCCCGCGCACGATCGGCTCCTCGGCCAGCCGCATCCTCAAGATGATCGACGGCTCGCACTACGACGCCGTGGCCACCGAGCACGAGAAGAAGATGCTGCGATTGTGGATCGAGCTGGGCGCGCCCTATCCGGGCACGTACGCCGCCCTGGGCTGCGGCTCGGTCGGCGGCTACCAGCAGAACCAGCTCGTGAACACCGATACGGATTGGCCCACGACCAAGGCCGGCGCCGAAGTGATCGACCGGCGCTGTGCGTCCTGCCACCAGGGCACGAGCGTGCTGCCGCGATCGCTCTCCGACGAGCGGGGGCTGTCGTTCTGGCGGTTCGACGTGGACGACCCCCGGCTCAAGCTCAGCCGGCACGTCGTCTTCAACCTGACGCGGCCCGAGCACTCGCTGCTCCTGTTGGCGCCCCTGGCCGGGCAGTCAGGGGGGTTGGCTCTATGCCGCGACGCGCAGGGCGAACCGGCGCCCGTCTTCGCCGACGCCGAAGACCCGGACTACCGGAAGCTCCTGGCGATGGTCGCGGCGGGCAAGGACAACCTCGACGCGATCAAGCGGTTCGACATGCCCGGCTTCCGGCCCCGCCCGCAGTACCTCCGCGAGATGAAACGCTACGGCGTGCTCCCGCTCGACGCGCCCGACGACGCGCCGGTCGATCCCTACGAGCTCGACCGCCGCTACTGGGAGTCGCTCTGGCATCGGAGTGGGGAGTAGGGAGTGGGGAGTTCGGAGTAAGAGCTGTGAGTCGGGAGTTGAGAGGGGACCACTGGCTCCGGAACGCCGCTTGCGGCTTCGCCCGTACGTGTTCACCAACACCGCCTGTTTCTCGCCCCCGTCGCTCACCCTCCCCGCTTCCCCGAAACGTGCTGCACCTGGAGCTTCCAGATCGCCACGCCTTCGACGTCCTCCGGCCGGACCTTGTCCAGCCGTGGCGACGGGGCCTTCTGCTGCATCAGGAAGTTGAACAGGCGTACTTTCTCGTCCGCCGACTCGACCGCCTCGATCTCGCCGAACACCATCACCGACCGGTACTGCATGCTGAACTTGCACGGTCGCCCTTGCGGATCGGGGACGATCGACGAGGCGGGATCGACCACGGTGAAGCTCGCCTTGGCGTTCTGGCGGATCGCCCGGCAGCGCTTGCTGGTCGGGTCGCTGGTCGAGTGGAAGTAGAGGGCCCCGGACTGCGGATCGGCCGCGAAGTTCATCGGCACCACGTACGGGAGGCCGCCCTCCTCGCTGAGGCCGTGCGTCCCCAGAAACCCGTACTGCACGTCTCGGGAGCAAAGCACCTGCCATGCTTCCTCCGTGGTGATTGCTCGTTCCTGCTTGCGTCCGGGAAGGAACGCACTTCCGTCGTTTGGCTCGGGCATCGGGAGTCTCCTTTCACGAAATCGGCCACTATTGACCTTTGCCTAGCCACTGCAACCGACTTTCCGCACTTCTCAGGCACAATATACTGAAGCTAGCAGGCAAGACGTTTCAATATGTTGTGCTAGCGGTGCTATTGATAGGTGTGTTCACATGGCAGCTAATTAGACGCAGCTTTTTTGGGGATCGTCCATCTTGTGCTAGCATGTCCGTGCTTGCACAACATGTGGTATAGAAAATCGGAGAAAATTCGAGCCAGAAGTGCGGAAAAGCCACTGCAACTGTCGATCACTTGGATGAACTGGTGAGATATCGATGATCTTCCGCCTCTCCCAGAAACTCGCCACGAAACTCAAGGAAGGCACGTTGCCTTCGCTACCGCTCGACGAGAATTCCTATACTGACTGGTCGGCCCACCTCTTCACGGCAGACCGCACGCAGTACATCATCGTGGCGAACACGAAGTCGCTCTACTCGGTGGTGATGTATGGTAAAGGGATCACCGATGGCGACCTGTTCATCGCCCGTGCCCTAAGCTGCCTCCGGGAGTTCATGGAGGATGACGGTCAGGCATTCGTCTATCAGCGGTTCATCGCACCTGCCACGGGCACTGTTGATTGGAAGCGTCCCATTGATTGTTAAAAGTTGACGATGGTCTCCCGCTTGGCGACAATCGCCGGGCGAAAGAATCTCGAAATGGCCGGAGAATGCATTCGGCCAGGGAAAGGAGACCATCGTCATGGATCAGTGTAGTTTGATCGGGTTGCTTGGACAAGCGAGCGTGAGCGAGGCGGGCAGGATTTTTCGGGAGTATCTTCGGGGCGGGGTGCGGATGATGATGGCGGAGGTGATGGCCGCCGAGGTGGCCGGGTTGTGCGGCCAGAAGTATCATCCGACCGAGGAGGCGACCTGTCGGCGCGCGGGCAGTACGTCGGGTTACGTGGTTTGGGAAGGCAATCGTGAGGACGTGAAGCGTCCCCGAGTGCGCCGCGGGAAGGACGACGGCTCGACGGAGGAGGTCCGTTTGCGGACGTACGAGTCGGCGAGACAGTTGGAGCACCTGCACGAGATGGTACTCCGGGCGCTCTCCGCCGGGGTGAGCGGGCGTGAGATGGCCGAGGTGCATCCGGAGTCGCCCGACGTGAGCAAGTCGAGCGTATCGCGACTTTGGGTTGAAGCGGGCAAGAAGCTGGTCGACGAGCTTCGGACGCGTGACATCGCCGCGCGCGACTGGCTCGTGTTGATGGTCGACGGGATCGTGTTGAGCAAGGATGAAACGGCGATCGTGGCGATCGGCGTGGCGTCGGACGGGACGAAGCACGTTTTGGACTTCGAGCTTGGCAGCACGGAGAATTACGAGGTTTGCCGGGATTTGGTGAGCCGGCTTGTCGAGCGTGGCTTTACGACGTCGCGTCGGCTGCTGGCCGTATTGGACGGTTCGTCGGCGTTGAAGAAGGCGGTTGTGAAGTTCTTTGGCGACGCGGTGATTCAGCGTTGCCTGGTCCACAAGGAGCGCAACATTCGGGCGCGACTGTCGAAGCGGGACTGGGGTGACCTAGCCCGGCTCTTCAAGCGTCTTCGCGAGGTCCAAGGCGAAGCGGCGGCCCGGGAAGTGCTCGGGGAATTGGAGGGATTCCTTGGCAAGAAGAACGCGGAGGCGTTGGCGAGTCTTCGCGAGGCGGGCGAGGAGTTGATCGCGTTGCACGTGCCGGGTGTGCCGTCGACGTTGCACAAGAGTCTGTTGAGTACGAACCTGATCGAGAACTCGTTTCGCAACACGCGTCGCAAGGTGGGGCGAGTGACCCGGTTTCGGGCGGAGACGGACCAGGCGTCTCGTTGGCTGGCGTACGCGTTGCTGGAGGTGGAGAAGGGCTTCCATCGCATCTCGGGCTGGCGTGACCTTCCCACGTTGGCCCGGGCGTTGGAGCGTCCCTCGTCGACGTCGCGGCCGGTTGGGGCGGCGACTCCGCTTCGGCCTACGGCCTCCGCTTCGTCGCCGCCCCAACCGGCCAGTGGCTGACGTCGACACGGAATCGTAGTAGCGTAACTTTCCAGGAGACCAACGCCAATTCTAACAATCAGAGGGACATCCCCGCCATTTCTACTACGCCGATCTACAGGAGGTCCGCCGAGTCGCCCAGAAATACGGCCTGCCCTTCTGGAACATCGTCTCCTGCAACCAGATTCGCAAACAGACGAGCATTCCCTCGCCTGCCAACATGGCCTTCCAAGCCTACACAACCCTTGCCGCAGGCGGGCGAGGCGTTTCATGGTACAAGTACTATCAGGACGGATACGCCTACGCCCCCATCGACAAGTCAGACGAGAAGACGCTGACGTGGCGCTACCTGCAAGCCGTCAACCACGAGTTGCGGACCCTTGGTCCGATCATGAATCGGCTGACTTCCACCGGCGTGTTCTTCACGTCGCCGCCAGCGGTAAAGGATCTCTCGCTCTTGCCGGGAAGGGTTGTGCAGGAAGTCCAATCGACGGCTTCGCCACGAGGATTCTCGGACGCCAAGCCGCCAATCATGGTGGGCGAGTTTCAGGACGAGCGGGGCCACGACTACGTGATGCTCGTGAATCTGAGTCTCGAAAGCTCGGCCAACATCAAGCTCAGCACGGTCAAGAGCTACAAAGCCAAGCAGTTCGTCTCAGCCGAGGATGGCAGGCTGTTGCCCTTGGATGAGGAGAATGGGCACTGGCTGCTGGCAGGGCACGGGGTGCTGATCAAGCTGGAGTAGGCCCCAAACGAGACTATGCCAAGTTCGACTTGGCTCAGTCGCCTCGGATTGGCACCGGACGCCTTTCCTCGCCAGTCATGTCCACGGCCACGTAGGTGACTTCGGCCTCGGTGAGGTGAACGACTTCTCCTCTCCGGTCGGCTTCGACATCGACGTGCATTGTGATCGATGTGCGTCCCGCTTTCACCAGCCTCGTCCAGAAACTCACGATGTCCCCGACAAACACCGGGAGGTGAAACTCGACGCTGTTCATCGCCACTGTGACAATCGGCTGATCAGGCCAGCCAGCACGGCGGATTTCGTGGTTTGCCCCAGCCGCACCTGCTTGGTCGATGTAGCTCAGTATGACGCCGCCAAAGATCGTCCCGAAAGGGTTCGTATCTCGGGGCATCATCAGAACCTTGATCGCAAGGTATCGGTCCTCGGGTTGTGTGTCTACCACCGAAGCACCTCCAAGCGTTTACAGAACTTCCAGCCAGAGCTTGCCCGGCTCGATCTTCTTGATCCAGAAAGGGTTCTAAACAGATGGTGTTGCACGCCAAGCCAGAACGAAGCTTTGTCCTACTTCTTCTTGGCCGTCCCTTTGTGGATTGCCCACCAAGCGAAGATGCAAACCAGCGAACCAACGAACGCTGCGATCAAATCCTCGAAAGTGACTTTGAGATCGCCAAGGCCGAGGTCGATGTTGAAGACGTTGAAGACAAAGCCGCCTATCAACGCTCCGACCATGCCCACAGCAAGATTGGTCCAACGGCCCAATCCTTCTTTCTTGAATGTCACAAGGCGACCGGCGAGCGTCCCGGCAAAGCCTCCAACGATCAGCCACACGATTAGTTCACCGAGGTTCATGTCCGTCGTCTCCTGTCTTTCACATGTTTACGCTGTTGCCCTCAACCGTCCGTTCCACGGCCCTCATTATCGCCTCCAAGGACTCTTCATCGGCCAGCCGGTGGTCGTGGCCGACGATGAACGAGTGGGCGTCATGACGTAAGCAGAGAGACAATCGCCCTTCCCAGCAAGGCCGCTTGGAAAGGGCGTGTTGTTTGTCGGCACGGCTTGTCTAGTAGCGTCTGCCGCCACCGCCGCCGCCTCTCCCGCCACCACCACCGCCGCCTCTGCCGCCACCACCACCGCCGTAGCCGCCCCGACCACGGCCTCCGCCACGGTCTTCCCGTGGCTTGGCTTCGTTGACGGTGAGTGGCCGCCCGCTGACTTCCTGTCCATTTAGGGCATCAATGGCCGCTTGGGCTTCCTGATCGTCGGCCATCTCGACAAACCCAAACCCCTTTGAGCGGCCAGCTTCTCGGTCCATGATGACTTGAGCGGACTCGACCGTTCCATGCTCCTCGAACAATCCTCGCAGATCGCTGTCGGTCGTGTCATACGACAGGTTGCCGACGTACAGCTTCTTCGCCACTTCGGGTCTCCTTCAGAAAAACCATGCAATCCTCGCAAGGCCCACGTCGGCCAGAGGTCATCGCATGACAAGGTTCTCATTGATTTGTGACTGAATACGATGGAAAAAGCAAGGGGGGCTGTGGATTCATCACACTCCTTTTCCGGCATCACCCCTCAGCGGCTCAGAATTGGGCAACGGCCTAGCCCGACAACCGCTTCCTCCAGCCTCGGCCAAGAAAGTGCTTTCCCCAGAACTCGGCGATGTCCTCCACGAATGGGGCGGACTCGGGAATCAGTCCATTGCCGTATCGAGAATTGTATCGTTCGGCGTACTGACGAGCGAGGCGGTAGCCGAGATCCGATGAAGCCCACGGATGGAGCACGCATTCCAACGCCGTTTCCACTACGAGCAACTCCATGCTCTCGATGATGCGAACTTCCCCCCATCGCTGATGCTCGTACCGGTCTTGGACGCTCTGAATCTCGAACAGCAACTCGTAGAGCGACTCCTCAAATTCCTCCGTTGCTGACTTCAGGTAGCTCGCCATCCCCCGCACAGCCTCGGAGACGAGCCGCTGGTATCGTTGCTGCTTCTTTGACGGGGAGCGACCGGGACGCTTCACCGCCTGCTGGGTCTTCTTCGCAATATGGAGGGCGAACTGGGCGGCGGCGTCTGGATCGCTGCACAGGCTCTTCAGCATGGTCAACCGGGTGATGTTGAAGTCCTTGCCCTGACGAACATCAGCGGCGATCTGGGCGAGGGTTCGGAGTTTCTTGGCGATGTTGGGTGGGGCTTCATTCATGGGAAGACTACGTGACTATGATTTCTCGAAATAGTGAAGTATGCGGTCGGATTCACTGACCAAGACGCCATTCTCGTCAATGTCCTCGAATCGGCACACGTCAACCGGATTCCGAGTAACCTGAATATCTTGGGCGATGCAACCGGTGGCCAAGTCCAGAGTCAGGAGATGGAACTGTGTAGGGTTATAGACTTCAATCTTCCTCTGCATCGTGGTCGTTCGTTTCTCGCACGCAACCAGATACAGGTAAGGGGCTGAGTATCGGCACTTGTCGACATAGGGGCAGTAGCAGATTTCGTAGCCGGTGTTCTTCAGATCGAATTGCCACTTCACCCGCCCTTCATCGTCCGTGAGAAACAGTCGGAATTCCCACACCCAAGCGGGGAATTCGTCTTCGGTCTCGGCAACCGGCTCCGACGGCGATTTGTGCGACAGCCAAAGACCATCACCAACTCTGAGCTTGACGGGATCGGACGGGTCTCTGCTTCTGCCGAGAATGTCGGTATCAGATTCAGGCTCCTCGGGCGGTTGGACCTCCTCTTTCGGGACTCGTTCAACCGATCTGCCGGTGCGAATATCGAAAACTCGCCCACTCAAGCAGTAGCATCTTCCATTAAGGACGTACAACGGGGCTTCCGAATGGAACAGCGACAACAAACGTCCCCAAATGCTTGAACCGTGCGGCGTCCAAAGCAGTTTGCCCGTTTCAAGTGATATCCCGCAGCAGCCACGCCTTGGTGCAGAGATATCACACACATAGTATCGTTCGTTGGCGACGATGATGCCGTCTTCAATGCCAGCAATCTCGGCGAGACGCAGACGCCGCTCCCAAAGTCGTGTCCCCGAAGAGCGATCAAGGCAGAACCAATAACCTACAACCCGGTCATGCAGTAAGTGAACATGTTCGAACCACCGGGTAAGTGGTCGCTTGCTGGTGAACGTCCATGCGGGGGTCTCTTCCAGCATCAGCGTTCTCCGTGGTGCGAAGTATTCTCCACCGCCTTCACCATCGCTTCCAATGAGTCGTCATCAGCTATCGACCTGTGCCCTTGCCCCGAGCCCACCGTCCCCAGACCCGCAGGTATTCCGGGACTAAAAGCTCGCCATTGCCGTCCGTGTCGAACTCCATGAACACGGTTTCTGCAAGATCACCGGTTAGGCCGCAATCACCAACGAACTCATCACGAGCCACCTTGCCATCACCGTCTTCATCCATCTTGGCCATGATTGCCTTGGCCTCGTCGGTGATGATCCGGTTTGTGACGTACTCCTCCTCGGAGACAACACCGTCGCCGTTGGCATCGGATGCCCGGAAAATCCCCTGCCGTGCTTGGCGAGTCATGTACCTGCCATCCTCAACGAACTCCTTGGCAGACAGGTCGCCGTCGTCATTGGCGTCGAGGAATCCAAAGATCCTGCGGTATTCTTCCAACTTCTCTGGCTGGACACCATCTTCACCTTTGGCTCCCAGCATGGCGAGGATCTCAAGCGGACTTTTTCCTCCGAGTCGGATGTCTGCTTTGCCGGTGTATTCGAGAAACGCCTCCGCAAACAACTTCCCCACCTCAAGCTGTCCCGCCGTGTTGAAGTGGACGTTCCTCGGGTGCTTCTCAATGTCTCGGAGGATCACCATTGTCGAGTGCGGGATCTCCTTCTGAGCGTCGAACTGCGCCTTGAGCACCAACCACGCACCGGGGCGACCGGGAGGCAGGGCGGGCGGCTGGAAGTCTGCCAGATCGTCGGGGATACCCTCGATTCGGGTCGTTCCGTAGATTAAGGGCAGATCGGCAACGCCGGTGTCCTTGCGAACGGCAGCGACAACCGACTTCAGGTTGTCCAGATACTCCTTGGCAACATCAGCGTTCTTCGTGTCACCCCCACCTTGCAGCCACAGGAAGCCAACGATCTCGATGTCACGGCTCTTCTTCGCCGCCTCCACCTTCTCCATCAGTTTCTTGTGGAGCGAGCCATGCCGTCCCTGCCCAACCCGGTCGGCATCCTCTCTGCTCCAGTCCGGTTTCCACGCCAACACGCTCGTACCGCCGATGGCGAACTTGATGGTGCCGATGGTCTCCTCTGGCCACGCCTTGGCCATCTCGTGACCGAAGGCGATCTCGGGGCCGAAGTGGAACTCGGTGAGCCCAACACGCTTCTGGCCTTGATTGGCTGGCTCATGGGGCCTGAGCGGCTGCCACTTGCCGTTCTCGAACATGAGCACCCGGTCGTTGCCCTTGCGGAGATCGTCGGGGAGCTTCGTGCTGTCGCCCCAGCCGACCATGTTCGACTGCCCGGCGAGGATGAAGGTCTTGATGGGCTTGTCGGCGGCGTGGGTGGGTGAGGCAAACCACATAGCCACGGCTACTAATAAGAGCCTGACGAATAGCTGGCAGTTCGGCATCGTGTTTTATCCTCTGCGCTGCGGGCAATGGTTTCATGACAAAGCTACTCACCAATGGAAAACGCTGGGTGGTGCGTTACAGTCCCTTTGGGCATTTCGTCGAACATCGGGAAACACAAAAGGACTTCCGGTGGAACACCCTCCATTCGCAAGGCCGGGTCGTGCCGAAAGCCAAACCGATTGTAGAAGGCTGGATCACCAACCAAGACGCAGCCCTGAGCCCCCAAGTCTCGAATCGTCTTCAGTCCCTCGTTGACAAGTGCTTGACCGATCCCTCGTCTTTGGAAGGGCGGAAGAACGGCAACCGGCCCGAGTGCAAGCCAGCCGTGATCCTTCCCGCCGACTTTGACCGGAGAGAAGGCGATCTGCCCCACAACATTGCCATCGACCTCGGCAACGAGAGAGACAGTCAAGGAATCATCGGCTCTCAAGCCTTCGACGATCAGGTGTTCGGTCTGATGGCTGTAGGGATGATTCGCAAATGCGGCGATGAGGATGTCTCGTATCGAATCACAGTCGTCGGGAGTCTCGGGACGAATAAGCACGTTACCCCCCTTTTGATTGACCGCTGTTCTCGACCGCCTTCAGTATCGCCTCCAGCGACTCGTCATCGGCTAGCCTGTGCTCAGTGCCCACCACGGTCAATGCCGACTCGGGCAGCCCGCTGTTCTTCACCAGTTCCTCGGAATCAGCAAACGGCACGGTCTCGTCGGCTTCCGAATGCAGAATCACCGTGTTCGGCTTCACCGTCGTGGCCGTGCCCCACTTCTTCCATGCTGGGCATAGGAGCACAAGGGGCGTCGTTCCCGAGTCGATGTTCATCGCCACCGCCCCACCACGAGAACTGCCGACCACAACATCGGGCTCGCCCTGATCGTACTCGGCTTGGGCGATCTTCAAGGCGGCGTCGAAGTCGTCGTCGGGCAGGGCTGGGTTCAGGACTTCGTGGCCGTGCTCTCGGAGGAAGGTCGGCTTCAGGCCGCCCGGCGTCGATTGCCAACCGTGGAGGAAGAGGATTTTCATTGTGAACCTGTTTCCCATACGCAGTGCAGAGTTCAGTGCCAAGAGTCACGGGTAGACAATATTCATCGCAGGGAGCAAGTTGGGGAATCCACCAGCCAAAAATGCCAGCACATGCTGAATTCTCGTTGCGGCCACTGCTCCCTGCTTTTCCCAGTATCGATGCTCAATGCCAACAAGCGAGACCTGCTCAGGTTGCCAGTCCTTCATGGCGTTTGGTGAGTAGCCGACGATGCGCCAGACTCCGCAGCCGCTAATTCCCTTGATGCCGCTCTTTGAAGGAATTGGAGTATCGTCGGCGGACGTGATTTTCTTTCCATCACGACTCAATTCGAGGAGCAAATGCAACTTGGAGTCGTACTCGAATTTTTCCAGTGGCAAGGCATCGCCTTCATAGATGCGGCAGAGGTAGTTGAGAGGGGCGGATTCAATGCGGTCGGGAAATACACGGAGCCACTCCCGTGGATATCCGCTCACGAGGTAGAAGGCTGGCTCGTCGGTACATTCTCGGCCAACACTACGAAGTGAGATCGGCTTGGCGGACGACAGGATCTTCTTAGACGAGTCTGGGGAAAGCTTCACTACTGCAACGTCACGGGAGTGTTCCTCGCTCGTGTGGAACACAGCATCGGGAATCGGCACAGGGACCAACTGGTCTTCGCACCAGCCAACGTAGAGATAGATGTTGTTATCAACAATCGCCTTCAGGTCGTGTGATGCAGTCAGGATGAAGTGTTCGTCGCCAACTTGGAGCAATACGCCGGACCTGTCTCTCACGATTGCATCGTTCTGCACGGCGTAGAATGGGACGGTGGCCGAAACGATTGTCGGCACTATCTCCCGCTCAACCCGCTCGAAGAAATCTCGCACGAGAGGCGAAAGGTGGTTCCTGCTCATTACATCTCCAGTCCTCTCAGCACCCGATCCAGCGTCTTGTCATCAAGCTCAGCCAGCCTGCTGAACGCATCCGGGCGTTCCAACACCCGCTGACGGATTCGCTCGGGAATCTTCTTGGCGAGGATCAGAAGCTCGTCCTCGTCGGCCTCCAGCGCCGCAGCGATTCGGAGGATCACGTCCGTACTCGGGTAGTCGCCGAAGTCGAGCCGATGGTTCTCGATCTTCGAGACGTAGGTGAGTGAGATGCCGACCATCTGGGCGAAAGCCCGCTGGCCGAGCGTGTATGTCCGTTGCGTGCGACTCGTGAGGCCGGGGAACCAACCCGCAAGCCGGTAATCTAACTCCCCTGTCGGGGGTTTGCCAAGTAGGAAATGAGGCAGAGGGCAAGCCTCCCAGATTGTATTGGGAGGTGTCTGTGAACCGGATTGATGATGCAATACCCTCCGGGCGCAAGGTCCCCCATCTGCATTAACCTCATACTGTGGAAGAACTTAGCGCATGGGTGGTTGCGGTCGCACCCCAAAGGGGGTAAACTTTCCCTTTTCGGTCGTGTTCTGGGCACACGGACTGGGAGGGAGTCCTATGGCTGTTTGGCTGGTTCGGGCAGGTAGGCGAGGTGAGCAGGAGCAGATCGCCATCGCCAACAATCTGGTGACGATTGGCTGGAATGAACTTCCCGACCTTGCAGACGTCCCGAGCCGGGATGTCCTCGCCGACCTCTATCCAGAGAAGAACCCTGACGCTTCGCCCAAAAAGACGGCCAATCACGTGGGTCAGGTCTGGACTTTCCGGGAGCGAAGGAAGCGTCCCATTGATTGTTAAAAGTTGACGATGGTCTCCCGCTTGGCGACAATCGACGGGCGAAAGAATCTCGAAATGGCCGGAGAATGCATTCGGCCAGGGAAAGGAGACCATCGTCATGGATCAGTGTAGTTTGATCGGGTTGCTTGGACAAGCGAGCGTGAGCGAGGCGGGCAGGATTTTTCGGGAGTATCTTCGGGGCGGGGTGCGGATGATGATGGCGGAGGTGATGGCCGCCGAGGTGGCCGGGTTGTGCGGCCAGAAGTATCATCCGACCGAGGAGGCGACCTGCCGGCGCGCGGGCAGTACGTCGGGTTACGTGGTTTGGGAAGGCAATCGTGAGGACGTGAAGCGTCCCCTCCCCGCCCTTTGCATCCGATTCCCGAAGCAGAAGAACCCGCTCACCTTCGAGTGGAAGGGCGAGGAGGTCCAGATCCGTTGCATGTTGATGGGCGAGATCAACGAAGGCCGGGGACTGTCGATCCTGATCGACGTGGGCGAGGTCATGGGCTCGGAGGGTATCCCCATCTACACCTACCGGAACTTCCGCCGCCAAGAGGGCCTGACCGTGGAAGAGGCAATCAAGGAGCTTGGAAGCAACGAGTTGGCCGAACTCGGCGTCCAGATCCCCGACACCCTCATCAACGACTGTGTGCGGCTGTGCTGCTCGCTGTGTCTTTTGGAGCACGACCCTTCGGTGATCGAGCCGGATGTGCTATCGAAGGATCGGGCTCGCTTTGAGCAGACTGGCGACGAGAAGTACGTCGCCAAGGCCCATCGCCGTGGGAAGGTCGGGTGGAACGTCGGGCGAAGGATCGAGGTCATCCCACATTACCGTCGCCCGCACATGGCTTTGGTTTGGACGGGTCGGGGGCGGGCGGTGCCTCGGGTGGTGCCTCGGCGGGGAAGTGTCGTGCATCGGGAGGTGGTGGAGAAAGTGCCGAGTGGGTTTGACGCTTCGTGATCGCACAAGGGGACGATGCCAGCATGAAGACAAAGGAAGAAATCGTAGCCAACTGGCTGCCCCGGTACACCGACACGCCCGTCGATGAGTTTGGCAAGTACATCCTCTTGACCAACTTCATCTCCTACGTCCACGAATTCGCACGCATTGAGAAGGCCGAGATCCGTGGAGAGCACCGGCCCATGCAGACGGCCACGTCTTCCGATGGCATTACCCTGATCAACTTCGGCATCGGATCGCCCAGCGCCGCCACCATCTGCGACCTGTTGTCGGTCGTTCAGCCGCACGCCGTGCTCTTTTTGGGTAAGTGTGGCGGGTTAAGGGACTTCGTTCATGTCGGTGACTTCATCCTCCCCATCGCCGCCATCCGTGCCGAGGGCACTTCGGACAGCTACTACCCACCGGAGGTCCCGGCCCTGCCTTCCTTCCAATTGCAGAAGGCCGTCTCGCACACCATCGTCGCCAACAGCCAGAAGTACCACACGGGGACGATTTACACGACGAATCGGCGTGTCTGGGAGCACGATGGTGAGTTCAAGAAGTATCTTCGGCGTACACGCTGCATCGGCATCGATATGGAAACGGCCACCTTGTTCATCGCCAGTTTCGCCAATCACATGCCTCACGGAGCCCTCTTGTTGGTTTCCGACATGCCCATGACGCCCGAGGGGGTGAAGACCGATCAGAGCGATGTTACGGTGACTGAGAAGTTTACGACACTGCACTTGAAGGTTGGCGTGGAGTCGCTCCGGGAACTGAAGGACTCGGGCGAGTCGGTGCGGTATCTTGTCTTTTGACGACGCTCGGAGTTAGACACCTGAGCGAGCCAAGACCGTGCTTATGCTCGTCATTGCTGGCTGGAACAAGGCGTTCGTCTGACGAAGCCGGACTGTTCCAAGAGATCGTCTGGGAAATGGTGCTGGAATTGAAGCAACTGGCGGGTGACACCGAAATCAAAAAGGAATAGCCGATGCGTCTTCAAGAATGGGAAGTGACCGTCCAAGAGATTGTTGATGAATGCGGTCACGAACAAAAGGGAGCGGACAAGATCCTGATGGCATGGCGTGCGAAGCTGGAAAAGGAACCGACCCTTTTGAAGCCGTTCCAAATCGACGAAATCATCCGAGAGGTCAGACAGAGGCTCAGCACCGTCATCCGGTGACACACATGAAAAGGCACACTCATGCTCGGCGTCTGTGCAGCTTCGTAACCGAAGGTAATCTGGAACGGTCTTTGATTTCTGAGCTGATCCGGTTCTTCTGAGGGGGTGCTTACGGCACAAGGAAGCCACTGCCGCCGCCGAGGAATGGCACAGTGGATCGAAGAATCACGTTATGCGGAATCGACAAGAAAGGCGACAAATCCGGTCAGAAAAATGTGCTTGACCGCCTGCGAAACGACGACTAGAATACCAGTGAAGAACTTTGCGTTCCGCTGCGTTTCTTGGTGTGCTTTTCGTCTTTGTATGGAGGGCATATGGAAAAACGACCGGACATGTTTCTGTGAGGAGCCTGAACTCTTCCGGCTCCTCAGAAGTGAACCCTATTTGTTGAAGTCAGGCAGGGACCGTTTGCACTGTAGGTTTCTGCCCTGCTTGGATTTGAGTTGTTCGTCCGCTGCATTTCGACTCGGGTTTCATCCTGCGATTACGGTAACTCTGCATCCTGTTCGACTACACATAACGACTGCGATGCGAGATACGCCCACAATGGGCATTGCTTGACTGAGCCAGAGGCGATTTGCGGTGGGAGCAGTTCGGATCTCAAGGCGAGCTATTCGGCCCTCGTCCTCTCTTTGTGGCGAGGGCCTTTTTCGTTACTCGATGTTCAGGGCTCCGTCGCCAAATCCACGCACGCCGGAATCCCGTGGCTGCGGCGCATCCGAGAGGAAGTCGGCGACAAAGTGCATTGCTGGCCTTTCGATGGTTGGCAGGTGCCGGATAACAAGTCAGTGATCGCCGAGATTTACCCGTCGATCTTTCGCAATCGGTATGCGAAGGAGGACCGCACTGCCGACCAGCAGGATGCCTACGCAATTGCCCGTTGGTTGACCGAGACGGACAAGCGTGGTTTCTTGAAGCGGCATAGTCGCTCCGGGAATTGGAGAACTCGGGGGAGTCGGTACGGTATCTTGTTTTCTGACGACGCTCGAAGCTACCTACGGCAAGTGACTGCGAGGGGAGTTTGTGAAGGAATGACCAAGGGATGCCCGAAACGCTCAACGGACTGATCGAACGGGTCACCTACCATAACCCCGAGAACGGCTTTGCCGTCCTCAAGGTCAAGGTCAAAGGCCGTCAGGATCTTGTCACGGTCGTGGGCAGTACCACCTCGGTCACGGCAGGCGAGCACTTGGAGGCGATAGGCCGGTGGGTTGTGGATCGGGAGCACGGTCAGCAATTCAAGGCAGAGGAACTGAAGACGACTCACCCGGCCTCGGCTGAGGGCATCGAGCGCTACTTGGCCTCCGGTGCGATCCGAAGCATCGGTCCAAAGTTGGCGGCAAAGATCGTCAAGATCTACAAGGATCGTACCGTTGAAGGGCTTGAAGGATATGGTGTGACGGTCATCTGTGGCGATTCACGAAGAACGCTTCAGTCGCAGTTACCGCCAACTGAAGTCCCGTTAGGTTGCAGGAGGTGCCGAGTATGGGAGTGCTCACCCAACGAACCCGTGACAAGCTGAGCAAACCGAGGTGGAAAGCCCTTCGGAATCT
>Ga0307378_10004173_pt1 | contig 20780 bp, 13 predicted proteins | sample UN1MG_FD_202238 | JGI IMG/M metagenome (GOLD analysis project Ga0307378, IMG submission 202238) | Soil microbial communities from Risofladan, Vaasa, Finland - UN-1 | ecosystem: Environmental > Terrestrial > Soil > Coastal area > Acid sulfate soil | place: Finland: Risofladan, Vaasa | collected... | reverse complement strand
CATGCCTGTTGCCATGAAAACGCCAATGGCTGTGTCCTCCGAGACGCGCGCCCGGGAGCTGACCATGCCTATGCCGAGAGCGGTTAAAACGGCCGATCCTATTCCGAAGGTCAGCGGATCGTAGCCAAGGAAGTAACCAAGACCAATGCCCCCAAAGGCTGCGTGAGCGATGCCGTCGCTGATGAATACAATTTTATTTAAAATTACATAAATTCCAATTATGCCGCAAAGCACCGAGGCGGCCAGGCCCGCAGCCAGGGCATTTCGCATGAAGTCGTACTGGAGAAAATCCAATTGCAGCTCAATCATGTTTCCTCAAGACCCGATGGGGCGTGCCGTGCGCTATCATCTCCACTGGGCAGCCGTAGGCCTTCTCGATATCCTCATTGCTTAGCTCCTTGGTGCCGTGATAATAAAGCCGCTGGTTTAAGCAGGCGATCTTGCTGACGTAAGTAGAGATGGCAGTGACATCATGGGACACAAGCACAATGGCGATGCCCATATCTCGGTTTAGGTGGCAGAGCAAGTCGTAAAAATCCGTCTGCTGAGCGGAATCAACGCCCGCTGTGGGCTCATCCAGAAGGAGCAGCTCGGGATCGGAGACTAAAGAGCGGGCCACAAAGACCCTCTGCTGCTCCCCCCCTGAGAGAGCACCAATCTCTCGCTCGGCTCTCTCCTCCATTCCCACAGCCTGCAGTGCCTCAAGGGCAGCCTTGCGATCCTGGCGGTCGTATCGGTGCAGGAGCCCGGTGCGGCTGTATCTTCCCATGAGCACCACATCAAGGACCTTAACGGGAAAGCTCTGGTCGAAGACGGTCTTCTGGGGCACGTAGCCCATCCGGCTCCGGGCGGCTGCCGGCTTTTTCCCAAAGATGGTAATGCTGCCCCGATCTGGCTTGATCAGGCCCAGCATTGCTTTGAGCAGGGTGGATTTGCCGCCGCCGTTGGGGCCGATAAGGCCCAGGAAGTCGCCTTCCAGGAGCTCCAGGTTTATGTCCTCAAGGACGACGTGCTCTCTCCTGTAGACCCAAAGGTCGCTAATGGATACAATCTTGTCCGTCATGTTTGGCTCTGGGCAATCTCCCTGCTCGCATATCTCATATTATCCAGATAATTTCCTGCCAGTGGATCAAGGGCTACGATGCGGGCATTCATCTCCCGACCGATGACCTCCGCAGACTTGGGATTAAACTGCGGCTCTACAAAGATAGCAGTTATATTATTCTTTCGGGCCAGCTCTATCACCTCTCCCAGGTACCTGGGTCCGGGCTCCTTCTCGCCTTCCATGAGCGGCACCTGGCGAAGTTCATAGTCCCGGGCAAAGTAGGTCCAGGCAGGATGCTGCACTATGAAGATCTTGCTCTTTTTGCCGGCAAAGGTCTGATTCAGTTCTTCGTCCAGAGCTTTAAGCTTGCTCAAATAAGCATCTCGGTTCTTGACATAATAATATTTATTTTGCGGGTCAACTTCAATCAGGCCCGAGCAGATGTTGTCTACTTGCACGGCGGCATTTCGCAGAGAAAGCCAGATATGTGGATCTATCTCATCCTTGCCCTCTTGCAGCAAGGAGATGCTCTGAGAAGAGTCTACTACTACCATTCTCTTATTGGCCCTCAGCAGCTTGTCCATCCAGAACTCAAGACCTGCCCCGTTCATGACATATAGATCGGCTTTGGCCATATCCACCATCAGAGAAGGCGTGGGCTCGAAGGTATGAGGCTCGGCTCCCGGCGGAACTACCACAATGACCACGACCTTGTCGCCGCCCACTGCCCTTACGAACTCACCCAGAGGAGCGATGGTCGCAGCCACCTTGATCTTGCTGGAATCATTGCCGGAAAGAGCAACTGAAGGGGCGACGGAAGAGGACTCATTCTGCGAGATGCAGCCCGATAAAATGGTCACTGCCAGCAGCAAAACCAGTATCATAATCTTATTAATATTACCTATCATATTATTACACCTTTTTTTTGTTTCTGTGGACTCAGATTCTTGCCGATGTATTTGGAGCGCGTCTTGCCGCCTTCCCGCCAGTAGCCGTACCAGTAGGGACCATGTGGACACCCTTTGCAGTTCTTGCCGCAGGAGACTTTCTCTAGTCGATAGGTGATCAACCCTGCCGTTTGCACATCTAGCACCTCTCTGTCGGCTGGCAGCTCCTCTGCTAGAGGTGGTTTGCTTCTTTCCAAGATGAGGCGCTCGACGAGGTTCCTTATCTCGTAAAGCACTAAGAGATCCTGATGCTCCAGTGAGTGAATGATGGTTTTAGGTATCAACAAAGGCCCTTATGTAACAGCACTTATAAGCTTATTGCAGGATTACATAAGAGATGAGTGCTATTAATAATAATTAAATAAAATTTTTATAGTTAAATTATTTATTGATGAAAAACAAGGAGATCACATAAAAACAAGTAGAGCTCGGCAAATGCCGGGCTCTTGAGTTTTTTCTCTGGATTTCTTTCTGCTTCCTTGGAATCACCGTCTTACATTGATCCCTTTTGCCTCAAGATAGTCCTTCACCTGGCCCACAGTGTACTCGCCTCTGTGGAACATGCCCGCGGCCAGAGCAGAATCTGCATTGGCCACTGTGAAAGCCTCCAGGATGTGCGCCGGTGTGGAGGCTCCGCCGCTGGCGATAACCGGGATATTTACCGTGTCGCAGATGGCCCGCGTGAGAGGAAGGTCGTACCCGATATTGGTTCCGTCCCGGTCCATGCTGGTAGGCAGAAGCTCTCCTGCGCCGAAGTCTTCCATCTTGCGGCACCAGTCGATAGCATCTATTCCGACCGGCTTTCGCCCGCCGTAGATGACCAGCTCAAACCAGGCTTTTGTGCCGTCCTCCATCTCGTAGACATTGACGCCGGGCACGATATCCGGATTGCGCCGGGCATCGACGGCCAGAGTAATGCAATTCGAGCCAAAGGCAGAGGCTGCCTCTTTTACGAAATCGGGATTCTTGACTGCAGCGGTGTTGATGCCCACCTTGTCGGCTCCCGCATCCAGTATCTGCTTTATGCCCTCCAGGCTGCCGATGCCCCCGCCCACGGCAAAAGGTATGTCCACAGCATCGGCGACCTTTCTGGCCACGTCCACCATGGTCTTTCTGCCCTCGTGGGAGGCAGTGATATCCAAAAAGACCAGCTCATCTGCACCCTGCTCTTGATAGCGCTTTGCAAACTCTACCGGATCGCCCTGCCTTTTCAGGTCTACGAACTTGACGCCCTTGACCACGGAGGGCTGGCCGTCCACGACCTTGACGTCCAGACAGGGAACTATCTTAGCATAACTTTTCATAACAACGGAAAGGAGATCATGGAGTAAAAGCCTTTAGCCAGCTAAATTAAAATAAATAATATTTAAAAATAAGTAGAAATTAAATTAAGGCCGGAAATGTCCGGCCTCAGGCAGGGCCGCCCTGGGCTTATGTCGCCTTGGCTGATCCAAACCTCTTGTAGATCTCCATCTCCGAAGCGGTGGGCTTGACCGTCTTCAAGGCCTCCTCGAAGTGCTTGGCCTCCAGCTTGTACTCGCAGACCTGCGCCTCTTCCTTGGCCTTGCCGCCCAGCACACACTCCCGGATTGCCAGCATTACCGCCTCGCTTACCAGTGCCCCCAGATCGGCTCCAGAGTACTGGTCCGTCCTCTTGGCCAGATCCTCAATCTTGACATCCTCGGCCAGGGGCTTTTTGGCGGTGTGGATCTTGAGGATCTCCTGGCGTGCCAGCTCATCCGGCAGACCGATCTCGATGAGCCGGTCGAAGCGCCCGGGTCGCAGGAGCGCAGAGTCGATGATATCTGGCCGGTTCGTGGCCGCGATCACCATCACGCTGTTCAGGGATTCCAGGCCGTCCAGCTCGGTCAAGATCTGCGATATGACCCGTTCTGTGACGTGCGAGTCGCTGGTCGATCCGCCCCGGGCGGGGGCAATGGAGTCTATCTCATCCAGGAAGATCACGGAGGGAGCAGCCTGACGGGCTTTCCTGAAGGTCTCGCGCACGGCCTTCTCGGACTCGCCCACCCACTTGCTGAGAAACTCCGGGCCTTTGATGCTGATGAAGTTGGCCTGGCTCTCCGTGGCCACTGCCTTGGCCAGCATGGTCTTGCCGGTGCCGGGCGGGCCGTAGAGCAGTATGCCCTTGGGGGCTTTGGCATCCATGTGAGTGAAGAGCTTGGCATAGGTCAGCGGCCACTCCACAGACTCAACGAGCTGCTGCTTGACATCGGCAAGGCCGCCGATCTCATCCCAGTGCACATTGGGCGACTCCACCATGACCTCGCGCATGGCAGACGGCTCCATCTCGCGCAGAGCCTCCAGGAAGTCGTCGTTGTTGACCTCGATCTTATTCAGGGTCTCGGCTGGTATGGATTCAACCTCCAGGTCGATTTCGGGCAAAACTCGCCGGATGGCACGCATGCCAGCCTCGCGAGCCAATGCCGCCAGATCGGCACCCACGAAGCCGTGCGTCACATCGGCCAGCTTCTCCTGGTTTACATCCTTGGAGAGTGGCATGCCGCGGGTGTGGATCTGCAGGACCTCCAGACGCGACTGGCGGTTGGGAACGCCGATTTCAATCTCACGGTCGAAGCGACCGGGGCGCCGCAAGGCAGGGTCCAGAGAATCTGGCCGGTTGGTGGCGCCGATGACCACCACTTTGCCGCGCGACTCCATGCCGTCCATGAGGGCCAGCATCTGAGCCACTACACGCCGCTCCACCTCGCCCGTTACCTCTTCTCTCTTAGGGGCGATGGAGTCGATCTCATCGATGAGGATGATGGAAGGCGCCTGCTCCTCAGCCGTCTTGAAGAGACTTCGCAGCTTCTCCTCGGACTCGCCGTAGTACTTGGACATGATCTCCGGGCCGCTTAGTGTCTCGAAGTGAGCATTGGTCTCAGAGGCCAGAGCCTTGGCGAGCAATGTCTTGCCTGTGCCCGGCGGGCCGTAGAGCAGCACACCCTTGGGAGCTTCCACGCCCAGACGCTCGAAGAGCTCTGGGTGCTTCATGGGCAGCTCAATCATCTCCCGCACCTTCTTGATCTCGGCGGAAAGGCCGCCGATGTCCTCGTAGCTGATGCGGGGCCCCGCTTTTTCTTCCTTGGCGGGCTTCTCCGACATCTCGATCCTGGTCTTGTCACCGATCACTGCCGCTTCCTTTGCTGGGGAGACGCGTGTGGCCATGAGCTCGATCTTTCTGCCCATGACAGGGATCTCAATGATGTCACCTCTGGTGATTACCCGCCCTTCCATGTATCTTTGCAGATAGGCTTCGGCGCCGGTGATGCGCAGGGGCACGGTGGGAGCAAAGACTACTGATTCCGCTGGTGCTGCCTGGGCGATCTTTACAGGGACTTTATCATCGATGCTCGCGCCCGCGTTTCGACGGGTGTTGCCATCCAGGCGCACGATGCCAGTTCCCGTGTCCTCAGGGTAGCCGGGCCAGAGCAGTGCAGCAGTCTTCTTCTTTCCATGAATGCTGACTACGTCTCCGGCCTGCCAACCCATTTCGCTAAATACTGCTGGATCTATGCGAGCTATGCCACGTCCGACATCCGTGGGACGTGCTTCTATGACTTTGAGTGTGATTTCTCCTGCCATCAAAATCCTCCAATGTATATGTTCATGTAAAGCTTAAGTAATTTTTTAGTCTGTTCTTCTGAGATTGATCTGATGCCAAAATTGGCATCCATTCTGCTATTGATGTCTGCTAACACCTTCTGCGATTGCTATCTGAGCAATGTCTACATGATATTACTAACTTGTAGTTAGTGATTGGTTAGGTATTTAAACATTTCGAATGAGATGGTCAAAATATTAAAAATCAAGATTTTATTTAACAATCCTAATAATATTTTTAATTATCTCAGTCCATTAATTTTCTTCTTCACCTGCTCGTGTCGGGCCTCCGTGGCCTGGAAAAGCTGGTCGAACATGCTCGGCGCCTCGCGCTGGATGATCTTCACCCCTGCCTCCGTTATTCCTCCCTTCGTGGCCACGCTCTTGATCAGCCCTGCAAAACTTTCTTCCTCTAAGAGCAAGGCTGTGCCGAGCAGCGTCTGCTTGACTAGGCGCTCTGCCAGCTCAGGCGGGATCTCCCTTCTTTCCGCCGCCAGCACGAACTCGCGCATAAGGGCGGCGAAGTAGCCTGGTGCACTACTGGTCAGATCGGCCAGTATGCCAAAATCGTTTTCCTCCACTTCCACAGCCTTGCCGATGGTGTGAAAGAGGCCAGTAATGAGCCGCTGGTCTTCCGTGGTGGCATTTTCCCCAAAAGCGAGCAGAGTCACGCCTTGCAGCTTTTCAGAGGCCATGCTGGGAAAGGCGCGAGCCAGGCGGGCCGAGCAGAGTGCACGCATATTTTCTAAAGAGACATCTGCGGCCACAGAGATGACTAGCTTTTCGGAATTAAGCAAGTATGCCAGTTCGCTAAGCACGTCCCTGACCTCTAGGGGCCGAACGCATATGAAGATCACATCGGATAGCTCCGCCACAACGCGGCTATTCGTGGGGCGGATGCCGGTAGCCTCCGCCAAAAGCTCCGCCTTCTCCGGCGTCCTGTTGCTAGCCAGGATCTCCTCCGCCTCAATGGATCCTGTCTCAACGAACTTCTTGACCAGCATGCTTCCCAGATGGCCAGTGCCAATGAATCCGAAAGTTGTCACTTGGAATTACTCCCAGGCATTTTCACGACTGGCTTTACATAAGCTCCGACTCGAGTTCGACTAAGAAAGGATTCTGCGTGCCCATTTTGTATTTTTCTATTTCTCTGCGGTGCGCGAACTGTCGTGCCTTGATCTAAGGCCCTCCGGCAAAGATCCTTTTGGTATACGACTTTGCAAAGCCTCACTCTTTTAGGAGGAACTCTCGTAGTTATAGCCTCTTTTCCTTATGGCATTGCCGGCAATTTAAAGAGCGATTTGCAATTGCTCCCATCTCATCGCCCTCAGAGATCCGGAAACCAAAGATTGCATAGCTATGCTTCGCGTCCATCTTCTTTTAGTCACTTGCTGAGGCCTATTCGACAGGTCTACCTTTCTGGGTAATCGATGGGCAAGGAATAGCTTAAGCCAAGCTCTGCCCTCAACCATAACATTATCTTGGACAGAACTTGCACGTTATTCGTAGTGCTTTATGCGACCATCCAGAATAGGGCCAAATCCACTTCTGCTAACGGCCCATTCTCATAGTCTTAGGACAATTTACTTTTCAATTCGCTGATAGCAGCTAATCGATATCTGTGAAAGCAAAAATAAGGCCCCAAATCCGTCGCGCAGAATAAGCGTGTTTGCCTTCTAATTATATCGTATCTCTAAAATACAGCACTGGCTTCGAGAATGAACGAAAAGGGGACCCGTTAGTTGCAGTTATATCTATCCAATGGCATAACAAAAATGTTTCAAGCCTATTTGAATATGTCAGATACACTTAAACCGTAATATGCAAAGAACTATAATTTTTAATTAAATAATATGATTTAAAACATCATAATAAGCTGCATCGCAGATCTAAATGCATAAGGGGTTGCAATCCTGAAAATCGGCTTAAATATGGGAGTACTCATATGAGAATAATAAAAATTTTCTTACAAAGTTATTTATAGCTTCATGCTAACGAAACCTATCACTTGAGCAAAATATGGTGATTGATTATGGATAGGGGATTGGAATTCAAAGGTCCATGGGGGATATTCAAAATTGCTTTGCTCATGGTCCTATTCCTGACCATTGCATCTGGCAGTAAAGCGCCATGCAGCGAGGGGGATGAGATATGCGATCAACAATGGAATTTGCTGGCAAAGGAAGAGAGTGTATCAAAACTGGTTACGGGCATCGGCGAGAATTTCGCAGCCGATACGGATACACAAAACATTGCAGAGATTTCCTTTAATTTCCAGGACAAATCAGCTTCTTCAGAAGTACAGAAGATCATAACCGGCAACAACACGCCAAGCATCATCAAACTAACTGCAGAGAACATTGATAGCGATCTATTAAACTACAAGATCATAAGCCCACCCAGCCACGGAAAAATCAGCGGGATTGGGCCTAATTTAATCTATGTACCGGAAAAAGATTATGTCGGTAGCGACTCAATAACCATTTCCGTTAACGATAGAATCGGAGGAGAAACGGACATTACAGTCGCGATAGACGTACTTCGGCTCTATCATCCTCCCTCTGTCAGGGTTCGCAGCCCTCAGAATGGAGAAATATTCACGACTTATCCTTATGAAGATATGGCGGAGATAGAAATTCATGCCACTGCTTCTGGGGAAGGTTTGTCGGGAATTCAGTTCTTTGATGGCTTGGTTCCATTAGATGACGGCCTTGTGGAATGCTCTGAAGCCGACGCTAACTGTGGGGCGACCATTATCGCGCAGTTATATCCTGGCATGCACACCTTAATCGCTAAAGCCACGGATAGCTACGACAAAACCTGCACTTCGCTGCCTGTTGTAATAACAGTAAATCCATCAGAGCCTGCCGTGGATATCACAAACCCTGTCAATGGTGAAATATTCACATCTCCTGCAGATATCATATTGACAGCAGATGTAACCGACAGCAATGCTGTATATTTTGTGGAATTCTTTGCGAATTCAAAGAGCATAGGTAGAATTGAAAATGATTCTCCTTATACCTTTGAATGGACTGATGTAAAGCCTGGTGTGTACAATCTGAAGGCCAAGGCCACGGATGAACTTGGATATTCAGCCATATCAGAATCTGTCCTTGTAATAGTAGTACCGGTTAAGCCCCTGAGCAAATCCGACCTGGTAATGACCATGAGCTGCTCGCCAAATCCGGCGCCGTTGGGTGGATTGATGAACTATCTGCTGACTGTGACCAATAGAGGACCTGATAGTGCAACCGATGTGACGGTAGAGGATTTCCTGCCGCCTGAACTTGCCTATGTATCCTCAAAGGCCAACCAGGGGGATTTCGACTCTGAAATCTGGGATGTGGGAGGTCTAACCAAATATCGCAGTGCAAAGCTTGTCATAACTGTGCAGACGCCCTATGAAACGGGACCTGCCCAGATCTCTAATACGGCGTATGTTTATGGTGCGGAGCTCGATCCCGACAACTCCAATAACCACGCCACTATATATACAAGGTTGAGATCCGGCAACGCGTCGCCTGAATGAAGCACTCTATTCAGCAGGAGGCTTGCACCCTCCTGTAAGCTCTTTTTATTGCTTTACCTCAGTAGCATTTCCTGTTTAGACCATGCTGATTATATAATCGATATCGCGCAATTGTCGATAAAACATTAAAACCATAATATCTTGTGAAATGCGCTAGAAACTAATTTTTGAATTTAAAAGCTTGAAAGAGTATGTTACTTTTTGTTACTATTGGAAAATTATAGCGGGGAGTAGATTTGAACTACTGATCTACGGGTTATGAGCCCGTCGGGATATCCTGACTACCCTACCCCGCTGCGTTTGGGATATACACACTGACTTTATCCTAGCTTATAAGGCTTGCGTACAAAAATGCGTCGTTCTGGTGAGGTGCATGAGTGTCATTATTCGTCTTTTTCCGCAAAAACAAGCCCGCCCCATGCTATAATCCGGTTCTCCAGCGCTCCGATACTGCTGGCGCGCGGACCATTCTTTGCCGCGCCGTTGGCTGGGGCCCCGTTTGGAAATCCAGGATTTTTCGGCATACATGCGCTAAAGTCGCTTACTTAATGTATCTGAAAGTGCTAGTGCAGCCTTATGTTGCTCCTGGGCGCGGACGAAGCTGGAAAAGGCCCCGTCATCGGCTCCATGTTCGTAGCCGGCCTGGTGATCGAGGAGGATAGGCTCTTCGACCTAGCGGGCTTTGGGGTCAAGGACTCCAAGCTCCTCACGCCGGCGAAAAGAGAGATACTGGCCAGAAAGATCACCGGGATTGCCACCGATCAATACATCCTGGAGGTGAGGGCCCATGTCATCGATGAGCTGCGAAGCGTTATGACCATGAATGAGATCATGGTTAAAAGCTTCTCTTCAGTGGTGGCAAGGCTGCACGCCGATCGGGCAATCCTAGATGCCGCCGATGTGAATGCGCAAAGGTTCGCACAGCGGGTCAAGGCCGCGAGCAAAACCACTATGGATCTGATAGCTGAGCATAAAGCCGATCAGCGTTATCAGGTAGTCTCCGCTGCCTCCATCCTGGCCAAAGTGCAAAGGGATGCATCTATGCGGGAGCTGGAAGAGGCCATGCACTGCAAGATTGGCAGCGGCTATCCCCATGATCGGGATACCATCGCTTTTTTGGAAGGGTGGGTAAAGGAAAACCGGGATCTTCCCCCCTGTGCCAGGCACAGCTGGGCTACGGCGAAGCGTATAAAAGCTAGTTTTATATAGGCTGCCTGAAACTTAGAGGCGCAAAGAAGAGGGATCTCATGGATATAGAGGATACTTTGCTTATGATTCCAGGGCCGGTCAAGGTCGCGCCTCGTGTTCTGCGCGCAATGTCCAAGCCCATGATCAGCCACCGAAGCGGTGATTTCAGCTCGATTTACAGCGACTGCTGCGGTCTTCTCAAGCAGTTCTTCGAAACCAAGAACGAGATAGTAATAATGACCGGCAGCGGCACTGTGGGCATGGATGCCGCAGTTGCCAGCCTCATCGGCCATGACGATAAGATCGTAACCATATCCAACGGAAAGTTCGGCGAGCGGTTCACTGAGATTGGTGAGAGATATGGCAAAGCCATTCCCGTGAAGTTCGAATGGGGCACTCCCTTTGACCTGGACAAGGTCGAAGCTGCACTGGAAGAGGGCGCCAAAGCCATAGCCATGGTTCACAATGAGACCTCGGTGGGCCTGACCAACCCGGCGAAGGAAGTCGGCAAGCTCGCCAAAAAACACGATGCAATCTTTATCGTAGATGGCATATCCTCCATCGGCGGCAACGAGTTTCTCACCGATGAGTGGGGCATAGACATTGCCATCACCGGCTCGCAGAAGGCTCTGGCAGTGCCACCAGGCCTGGCTGTTGTCTCCGCCACACCCCAGGCGGAAGAGCGCTTCTTGCCAAAGAGCAGAAGCTACTACTCCGACCTGAAGGCGCACCTGAAGAGCGTGCGAAAGAGCCAGTCACAGACGCCCTTTACTCCGGCAGTGTCGCTGTTCTTCGCCATGCAAGAGGCACTGCACATGGCAGCCGAAGAGGGCTTTGCCGCCCGGCGGGCCAGAACCGCCAGGCAAGCGGATTCGGTCCGCTCCGCTGCAAAGGCGCTAGGCATCGAGCTTTTCCCCCAGGTAAATGAGCACTCTCACTACTCCAATACTGTCACCGCCATGAAGATGCCAGAAGGCGTCACGGACGACAAGCTGCGTGGCGGTATGAAAAAGCGGGGCGTCGTCGTCTCTGGCGGGCAGAACCTTATCAAAGGCAAGATCTTTCGGATCGGCACCATGGGCGTATGCTCTTCAGGCGACATCCTGCGAACCATCCAAACTTTGGAGCTGATCCTGGTCAAGGAGGGCAAGATCGCCTCCTGCGGCGCGGGTGTCGAGGCGGCTGCCAAGGTGCTGGAAAGCCAATAAGACGATAATTTATTTTTTTTTTATTTATATTTATACAATCTAATTTTTCATGTTCTGGACAAAGGTGAGCGATAGCCAGGCTAGCCGTATAACAGGAGGCAACGAAAGACCGAAGGCCAGTTTTATCGATTTTTATCAATGTTGTGCGAATTATTTTCTGGTAGCCTATTTCCGCTTTATTTTTTTAACCAAGGTCCGGACTGTTCCCGCGGAGGAGAAAATTATTCTAATGTTGAGAAAAGGGCAAGATCTCGCTTGAGAAAATAAATGGCAGCGAAAAGATGGGGTAATGAACATATTATGGCAATAAGCAAATCGAATAAAAACCTGGTATAAGGTTGAACATGATATAATTAGTTTTAAAGATAACTATTAATGAGAGAACGATGATGAACCATAATGGATTTAAGGCATTCTATTGAGAATACGTTATCCTAAAAGGAGAAAAAAGCTTTATAAGTAGGCAGGCGGTTAAATGCAGCCTTGATTTCATGGGGGTCGAAGCTTGAGTAGATTAAAAGCAGAAATGCGCATTAAAGAATCAAATCGGTGCTCGTCACTATGCAATAAAGTAGGAAGAGAGAGAGTTAATCTCATACTATTGCTATTATTAAGCATAATTTCTACTTTATCCTTTGCCCCTCCATGCGCGGCCCAGAGCGGCTATGAAATCAGGAATGCCGTGGTAACTCCAGAATATGGCTATGAGGATTTCACCTACTCCGCCCAGGTATGGATGAGCGAGGAGGCGGCCAGCAAAGTAGGTGTTATTGCCGTCACTAAATTCAGCTTAAAGCTAAATATCTATGACGATGGAAAGTTGATCCACTCAGAATCCTCTCCCAGCCAAACAGGCATGGGCAAGAGCTCATTTACCTTCGGGCCTTACAGCTTCAAGAATAGATTCGGCATAACCAGTACTAGCAATGCCACCTTCGAATTTATCTTCTATGCGGGCGGCCAGCAAGTTGCTAAAACTCCCAGAATAAAGGGCCCCATCGTCCAGCCGCCCACAATAACAGGCATCCAGTACGAGAAGAATCCCTATTTCTTCCAGGGAATCTCCGTTTCTGCCGGATTCAAGGACATGGACGAACTTTTGCCTGCACCAACATGCCACCTGGAGATCGCAGGCCCGCTGGGTGTCGCTGATTCCAGGAGCTGGATCACAGCCGATATTTCTTGCCAGGCATCGGGAAAGAGCACATATTCCTGCACCATATCGGAGGACCTCTCCAGTTATCGGGACGGAGGAAATTTCAGCTTCAAGCTGGTCTACAACAACCTCAAGCTTGATCCCCTGATTTACGGACCGTACAACGTCTCCCTTCAGCCTTACAATCCTGCTATAGAAAAAGTCAGCATTCCGAAACTGCTGGATTATACCAACTTCACCATTCAAGCTTATGTCAGGGATGCCGGGGTTAAAATGCTGGGAGGCAGCCCGTATGGCAGCATGGCGAGCCTGATAATCAGCCATCCCCAGAAAGGCGAGATGGCTTATGCCTCATCTGAGCCCACGGTGCGGGGAAGCAGCCTGGTCTACGAATGGACCAATGCCAATATCCCTGCCCTCTTCAACAGGAGCGATGTGCAGCTCGCCAAGAATGCACCTTTCCTGGCCAAAGTGATATACAAAAACGAAAACTGGGATTATCAAGCCGAAAAATCAAACCTCAGCTTCAAAGTAGTAGAGGAGATTCCCAAGCTCGATCTTCAGTACCCATCAAATGTTTACGTGCGGGCTGGTGAGAGCACCGCTCAGGATATAATTGCCACAGTTACCTTCTCCAAAGGTGCGGGAGAAATGAATTTCAAGCTATCCGGCCCGGATCAGAACCTGGACTCGACGGAAAAGGCAGTACCCCTGGGGGGAGGCAGATACCAGTTCAAGAAACAGGTCACTTTCGACGACCGCCATATCAATAACAACTACACTCTAACATTATCCTTTGTCCACCCAACGCTTGAAGATGGCAGGTACACCTTCGAGGACAAATTCATTAAAGTCTCGCCGCTTTCCGTGCAGTTTTCCTTGTCAGATGTGTCCCCAACCACCGGCCTGTGGAACGACAGCTACACATATTCCCTGAAGATCGATACTACCATCGTCCCACTCGATGTTCGGCTCCAGACCTATGATCCCTGCACTAGCGAATGGACGGATAAAGGCGCCAAAAAAGCGACGGCTGAATCATCATTGCTCAACTGGACTCTTAAGCCTTTTTACTACGAATGCAAAGAGATGCAACAGCAGGGAGCGAAATATCGTTTCAAGGCCAGCTTTGCAGGAAATGATTATTTCTCAAAGCCCTACTATGGCCCGAGGAGCAGTCCCGTCCTCATCTCCCTGGATAGCGATCCAGTAGTCTATGTCACCGAAGGCAGCGAATCTTCGAGCAGCATTGTAGCTGTGGTGGAATATGGCGCAGGCCAGGGCCAGGCAACTCTCTGGCTGGAGGGGCCTGAAAAGAGTCTTGAGGAGACCAGTCAGGGAATAGCCCAGGACGGCAATAGATATCGGTACGAATGGAGCCTGCCCTTCGATGAGGCAGACATAGGCAAGAATTTCAATTATACTATCAGCTACAAGCACGCGAGCCTAGCCGCAGAGATGCAGCTGGCGGAAGAGGCTATCGCTGTCAAGGAGATCTCGATCTCATTCGGTGATGCAAATGTAGCACCTGAGAAAGGCAAATGGAATGAGACCTACGCTTACTCGGTGCCTATCGACACCAGCGTGGAGATGAAGGTCGCGCTGGAAATCTATAATCCCTGCCGCTGGGAGTGGGTGGAGCGTGCCTCAGGCACAGTCTCGCCTGGCGAGAGCCTTTTCAATCTGACTGCCCAGCCTTTCCAGTATAAATGCGCCGATGCAGAAGGAAAAGAGGCCCACTACCGCTTTGTCGCCCGCATGGCAGAGGAGAGATTCGAATCGAAAGTTTATTTCGGACCGTTTATCAACGGAGGAAAACCGGAACTGGTATCAGTGGATTTTGAACCAATATTGCAAGTATCGGAAGATGCGCCAGCCTATCAGTCGGTCAAGGCGACGGTGGACTTCCAACAGGGGCAGGACGCCATAGAGATCACGACAGTCGGTCCTGATAAGATTCCAGCTACCGAAGAGATGAAGGCAGTCTATCTTGGTGCAACTCAATACTTGTACACCTGGTCAAAGGAATTCGGCAAGGGGGACGTCGGAAACCACACCATCAGCCTTCACAATGTCCATCCAAAGACCGCAGGAGGCGAGATCGCATTCACGGGAACTATGACGGTTGTCCTGGAAAAGACCGATTCGGGACTGGAGCCTAAGGCCATCGGAGATGTGAATTACCTGCCGGTGCTGTTCGTTACCCCAGACACGGGAGCCAGCCAGGCATTGCGTGCTGAGGTCTTCTCGCCTGGTGGCAAGGGAACTCTAACCTTGAATTTGACAGGCGAGGGCAAGAACAAACAGATAGAGATGAGTGTAACAGACCTAGGCGGAAATCGGTATAGATATGATTATGCAGAGCCGTTTGATGCCACCCATGCGGGTAACAGTTACATGTTCTCTTTGGATTATCAATTAGATGGCAATAGATATGGCTTATTTAATAACCATTTAATGCAAGTAGCATTAGAGGGGACAGAGCCGCAGCCCATATGGGAGCCCAAGCTCTTACTGGAATACGATACAACTCTGTATGTACCCGCAGGGGGTAAAGCAGACCAGCTTATCCATGCAACCATAAATTACTCTGAAAGCGGAGGCATACTTAAGTTGAAACTGGCGGGTCCAAATAAGAATTTCACGAAGGACTTGAGCGACAGAGCGATTGGGCTTGATAAGTATCTCTATGAGGCAGAAATACCCTTTGATGAGAACGATATCGGAAACAGCTTCACGATATCCCTGGCATTTAATCACACCCGCATGCTTGGCAGAGATTTCAGATTTGCGGACCATTATATGCGGGTTCTTAGAAAAGCTTCGGCAAGCCAGCAGGGATCTTCAGGAACTGGGAATGGTGGACAAATAAATCGCGTCTTCAACGATAGCGCAGTTACCGTAATTGGCAATGTGACGCCTGCGGCCGGTGTAATTCAGGCTTGGGATGAGAAAGATCTGCTTCATGTATTGACATATACCCTCCAGCTTGAGAATTGGAGTTCACAACAGGTTCCCTGGATAGAGCTGTCGGTAAGACCATTCGGATCTGATCAACCCTGGAAGATAGTAGGAGATAAGAAACGATATAATCCCGCTAAAGGAAGCGTAAGCTGGACTCTCAAGCCCTTCTGGGAAACTCCATTCCTTGGCATGGCTGAGTATAGGTTCTTAATTGATGGGGCAGAGACCAAAGTATTTGAAGGGCCGAACATAATCGCAGTAGTATACAATCCAACAGATAGCTGGACCGTCAAGGTGCATAACTTTGAAGCGACAATCAATGCCACTGAAAACCTAACTGTATGTCTAGTGGGTGGAGACAATAGGCTTCCAGAAAAAATAAAGAGCTGGACGCCTAATGGACAATGTATGGATTACAGGTCTGGAAGCGGAGAGCAAACCCTCAAGTGGCAAGCAGTTGATTACCGCCCGCTGTACTACGATTTCGACATTCGAGCAAAGGGTGCGAAGTGACTCCAATGAATCTGAAATTAATCTGCATTTTTGTCGTGCTGTCCATGTTGGTCTCTGTGGGAACTGTAGTAGCTCCAGAACCAACACCTGGTCCGTCAAATGACGGCGGTGGTGGCGGGGGCGGTTCTAGTCTCAACTTGGAAAAGTTCAAGAATTACCTGGAGCGCTGGCAGAAAGAGAGTCCTGATAAATTTGAATATATTAAGAAGCTGCTATATAAGGAGCCATGGACGAGTGAAGAATATATTCCACCCAGAGTGAATGTGATATATAATGCATCAAAGCTCAATATATCCAGGAACGATGAGGTTAAGATAGGCGCCTACATTGAAAATCCCAATTCGATAGAGATCAGGAGGGTCTTATACTTGAGCCTAGAGGCAAAAGGGCCGCAAGAGGCCGCCTTCAAGCCTATCGGTATGAGGCAGATAATTCAGGTCAATGATTACGAAACATCAGGAAAGACAAATTTCACATCCATTGAATTTCCGGAGACGACCTCATTTCACTATTTAAAGAAGGTGGGAAAGGTTGAATTGAGGATCAGCGTCAGCGATGGCAAATATAAATATACTTCTCAGCAGAGCGGCAGCAATTCGGCCAAAGGATACTTCGACCTATTATCCTTGAATGTGTACAACATACCGCCTCAGATCAATAATAGTACCTTGATAGTAACTCCCAATTCCACTTGGGACGGCTTTATCGAATACAGGGCAGAGTTAAATAGCACCGGATGGAAATTGGCAGACTCTGACGGCAAGAAAAGCACCATTAACGCCACGCTTCATATCTATGATGAAAATGGTAGTGTTGAAAGGCTCTCCTCTCTCTTCAAGACGTTTCCGGAGGGTGACGATATCGTCTTCAACACCAAGGATGCCCAATTCTTCACAGAAGAGGACGCCGGAAATAACTTCACATACAGGATATCGGTAAGCGATGGAATATTGGGCGGAGCCAATACTACCTGGTCTGCCTTGGGAAAAGGTCCCCGCCTAAAAAGGACCGCAAAGATAATTGTATCTGAGCCCCAGAGCAAAGATATTGAGGACACAAGTAATTCCTGGTGGCATAAGTATAGCTTCAGCATAAATGTGAAAGCAAGAGATCCTGATATAAGATACGTCGAGGTAACTCTACTTACAAGCACACCAGATCATTTGGGGCGGACGGTAAATTCCCCACTAAATCCCATGAAGCTTGCTGTTAACACTGAGAACGAGACGACATTTGTTTTCAATAATGTCAAGCCCTTCGATGTTTTAGATTGCGGCAAGAACTATAGCTATTACTTCGCCTATGATGTAGAGGATTTGAACGGCAACAGGCAGTCGGAAATGATTGATGGGGGCCAGATAAGCGCCAAGGCTATCGCCTATCCATTCGCATCGCTTCCTGGAGTGGGAAATCTATTGCTGCTTCTGCTGGCGTCACTAGGAATAGGTGTGTTGATTGAACGGATCATCTTTAGGAGGAGATAGATGATGTTTGTGCCTGTACTTGTCCTGGCATTTATCATTATTTTAGGCCTTTTGGGAGTTGCATTGCATAAGATGAATATCGATGCAGTCTATAAAAAGGTGGAGGATCTATCTGCCGCAATGCACTCTGAAACTGAGCAAAAAGGGAAAGTGGAAGAGAAAAAGATGAGCGAAGAGGAGAAGATGAAAAATTTTCTGATGTTTTTATATAATCAGCAGGGATCCACTTTTAATGCTCTGGCTCTATCAGCTTGGCTTCTCTTAATAGTGGGCATATTCTTCACATTCTTGCTCACTCCTCAAATCTCAGAGGATTTGACATTTTTGAAGGCTACATATCTGGTTTCATCCTATTTGGGATTCTTTTTCTTCGGAATGCTGGCCATGATTTTTGGCCTAATAATAGTTATTGTTTTCAGGCCACCGGATGTTTACAGCTTATACATAATTCCAAAAGGATTAAAGAGGGCCATCATGGCATCCTGGCTTCTCTTGTTGGTGCCGATAGCCATCCCGACATATCTTGCTGTTCTTTATCCATATGCAGGAGGCATCTCTGATTGGATCGACATCGTATTTGTCTGCCTGGTTGCATCTCAAATCCTATTGCTTTCTCCTATATTCATTAAAGCACTGGGGGTTAAGACATGAGACCGTGCATAATCGGCATTGGTGGCACAGGTGGGAAAGTTCTCAAGGAATTCCTGAAAAATGAGGACATTTCCATTCTTGGCAGATCTCTGGGAGAGCATATCGCGTTTGGCAGCATCAAAGGCATTTGGATGGACTTTGATACCAGTGACTGCCTTAAGGAGAAGTTTTACGGTGGACGGCTGGAAGACGGTCATTATCCGGGGTTCATAGTGCCTCCCGAGGTCATCAAAAATAATTCCAAGGTCAAAGAGTATATTCAGAATGAATACGGTTATGACCTGAGAAAGCAGGGCTTTGACAGGCGGGCCGAGACCATGAAGGCCATCTTTGAGATCTTTCAGGTAGATCCCACTGTCAGGAGCTACTCCATTGAAGAGTATGCTGGATCTGAAAGTCCCCTCCTGTCTTATCTGTGGGAGCAGGCAATCAGAAGGTTCGTGACCATTGGAAGGGTCTCAGGGAAAAATGGTGCCAAGCTGGATGAAAATCTCAGACACCAAGGCGATATGGAATCTGGCGAAGAAGTGAATAATGCTCCTGCAGACAGCCCAGCCACGCCTTCTCCGGAAGAGGAGCACAACGATCATGCCGAACCAGGGCCTTTAACTAATGGTGTATCTTCTAAGAATAAAGCAAAGGAGAACCATATTAATAATCAGGGGCTAAAAAAGATCCTTGGCAATGGCCGGGCAATCTTGTCCAAGCTCGGGGCCCCTCAAAGAGGCAATGCAGAGAATGTCTGCGAAAGCGTCCTTTTCATAGCTTCTCTTGGTGGTGGAACCGGGACTGGATTTATCAATCCTCTCACCAGCTTTATCAGAACCAGAGGAAGCTTGGCCGCACTGGCCTTGTGCCTGTTTACGGAGAAGGGAATCGATTCCAAAAAAACTATTGAGGAGCAGAGGGATCTGGGTGCCATCATTGCCATGTACGATCTGCTCACCAAGAGGAGAGGTAATGGCATCGATGGGCTGATATTGATTGATAATCAAATTTTGCAGAGCAAGTTAGGAGGCAGAAACTATTCGGCCATGAACAGGGCTGTATTTGATGCCATGAGGCCGCTCATAGATCAGCGCCGCTTTCCGGATATCGACGATGAGTCATTGGGCCTTCAGAGGGTCTTTCTTGAGGGTCTGAATTGCCCGGGGATTCTTGTTCCCTGTCACGCTCTTATTGACTCCGCGCATCCATCTGAGAGTAAGCTGGTCGAAATGGCTCTAAAGAAAGGCAAGCTCTTTCCCTGCGATTCTACCAAGGCAGATGAGGCCTATATCTTTTCCCGGGGATTGCTGGACCCATCGCTGCTGCAAAAGGAGCTGCAGAAAGCAATTGGCCAAATTGATGGAAAAGAGAAGCCGGTTCATGTATATCCGAAGATAGGAGATAACAGCTCCGCTGAGATTCTAATATTATTAAGAAATCCATATGGAAACGGCAATATATTAGGATATTCCAGAAAGACCTGCAAACAACCGTGCAAAAATGAGTCTGAATGGAAGAAGACTTTATGCAAGACATTCGAGCAGAGGATATATTGCGCTACCTGCATGGCCCTGAGATATCTTGAGGACTATGAAAATGAGATAATCACTACAGGAATGACGCCGGTCAACAAAGCGGCACTGGGAAGCTATTTCTATGGCTCGAAATGGATTGGCAAGAGTCTCAAGCTTCTTGAAGAAAAGAAGAATTTGAGCGAAGACGACAAAAAATTCAAGGAAAAGCTGGAGGCTGCCAAGGAGCAGCATTCTAAGAATAAACTGCCCTTCCTAATGGATGAATTGGATAAGTCTCTGGGGAGATTGGAGAGAGGAGAAAAGCCAATTTTTCGCCGTGAGATGAATATATTTGCAGCGAATATGGCAAAGCCAGAAGAGGCTGTATTTTGCTGGGATAAGGTTCCTGGTGAACATAGTCAAAAGATTCAGGAGTATTTGGCTCAGATATTTGGCGTTGACTGGATCAAGAGCGGAGTTATCAAGAAGATCGACAATGATATGACGATCGAAGTTCTTGCGGCAAATAACTGCCTGTCGCTCAAGCTCAATGGTGAAAATGATAGAGTCATTCTGGAAATCGATGGCAACATAGCCTACGACTTTGCGGTAAAGAAAGAGAACGGTGAGCTGAAGATATTGGCAGGCAGTCCTGACAGAAATGGAATGGTCAAAGCAGATCTTAAATCATTGAAGCCTCTGATCCAAAGTGAGATACACAATATTTTGACTAAGGAATATGGCTTATCTTCCAGCGGGAAATGAATTCCGTTGGAGAATGCCATTGCCCCAAGGAATAAATATGTGACGCCGTATGTCGACAATCAGCGCAATTCCAATAGCCAGTACATGATGGAGCAAAGGAGATTTCGGGGGTTATAATCGCGCTAAATAGGTTCTATAATCTCCAATTAGCAGCAATGGTGACTCCAGTTATTGCAGTCGCATTTGTCTGGCGGTTCCTTGCCT
>Ga0307378_10004172_pt1 | contig 20783 bp, 22 predicted proteins | sample UN1MG_FD_202238 | JGI IMG/M metagenome (GOLD analysis project Ga0307378, IMG submission 202238) | Soil microbial communities from Risofladan, Vaasa, Finland - UN-1 | ecosystem: Environmental > Terrestrial > Soil > Coastal area > Acid sulfate soil | place: Finland: Risofladan, Vaasa | collected... | reverse complement strand
ACGGCGGCAACAAAAACCGCTCATCATAATTTGCCCTGATCTCATGACTCATTGATCTTCCTTTAATAAAATAATTAGATTATTTACAGTTATATTTTATCAAAATAATGGGTTATGAGACAGACTCCTTGTCCCCGCCCTTTTGTTGAACCTGAAGTAGGGGAGGGTTTGAAACCCTCCCTTACAATTTTCCGCTTTTAAATTTTCTCTTCAAGTAGGGGCGGTTCACGAACCGCCCCTACATTGCCTTTGTCTTTTTCTTCCTCGTCACTCGTCAAGCGTCACTTGTCACGTTAGGTCGTTAGGTTATTTGCCGGAGGGGGGAATCGAACCCCCACGAGGTTGCCCTCCCGGGATTTTAAGTCCCGTGCGTCTGCCAATTCCGCCACCCCGGCCCGCAAAGCCGATGGTAGCATATCCAACTGAACCGGTCAAGAAAGTGTACGAGTCCAATATGTCTCGGATTCTTACAAATTGTTGACATTTCAAGGGAATAGTTTGAAACTGCAACAATGAGAATCGTATTAAAATCCCCGAGCCTTAAGAGATCTTTGGAGAGGCTTCATTTCTTGTCTTTAAGGAGGAATAAATGAAAAAAACGCTGTTTGTCCTGGCTGTCAGCTGTATTCTATTTGCTACCGCGTCATCAGACCGGCCACTCGTTTCGAGCCCGCAGTCGTTTAATCGGTCCGGCATTCAGGATCGGCTCCCCGTACTCAAGTCTCAACCGGGTGGGAATCCAGCCGGACTTCATGTCGATTTCGGGAGCCTGCCCCTTTATTTCACGGCCAACCGCGGCCAGGTCGACGGCCGGGCGCTCTTTTATGCCAAAGCGTCCCGCTACACCCTCTGGCTGACCGAGGCAGGGCTCGTCTTCGACAGCTACAAGTTCGAACGCCCGGAGCCTCCCGTTGCCGGCAAAGGACCTTCTCTCAGGGCGGAAAAACCTGAGAGCCGAAAATCCGAGCGGGATGTCTCCAGGCTCATTTTCCTCAATGGCGCCAAGCATCCCCAGATCGTCGCCGTGGATGAGTCTCCCCTCAAGGTCAATTATTTCATCGGCAACGACCCGGCCAAATGGCACGCGGCCGTGCCGACCTCGAAGGCGGTCCTCTACAAAAATATTTATAAAAATATCGACCTTAAGGTTTACGGCAGCGAAGGCCGGATCGAGTACGACTGGATCGTCCGGCCCGGCGGTGACCCGCGCGACATCAAGTTCGAATACAGGAATGTGAAAGGGACGCGGCTGGATGAGGAAGGGAACCTGCTCGTCGAGACAAATTTTGGGGAACTCATGCATAAAAAACCGGCGGCCTTTCAGGAGCGTGTGGGCAAACCTGCGGCAGAGAAACGGTCGGGGAAAAGCACACGCGCGGCCGTTGAGTCGGCCTTCAAGAAGATCGGCGCCAACGCCTACGGGTTCGAAGTCGGGGCTTACCAGGCGGATCTTGAACTGATCATCGATCCCGTGGTGCTGGCCTACTCCAGCTATCTGGGCGGGAGTGGCACTGATAATGCCTATGGGATCGCCGTGGACGGCAGCGGCAATGCCTATGTGACCGGAGAGACTTATAGCACCGATTTTCCGACCCTGAACCACTACCAGACAGCTCAGACGGATTTGGATGCTTTTGTGACCAAGATCGACACGACCCAAAGCGGCAGTGCCAGCCTGGTTTACTCCACCTACCTGGGCGGAAATAACGAGGATCACGGTTTTGGAATTGCTGTGGACAGCAGCGGCAATGCCTATGTGACCGGAAACACGTTAAGCACGGATTTTCCGATCCTGAACCAGTACCAGACAGATCAGACGGGTTGGGATGTTTTTGTGACCAAGCTTGACACGACCCAGAGCGGCAGTGCCAGCCTGGTTTACTCCACCTACCTGGGCGGGGAAGACGAGGATAGCGGCAGGGGAATAGCGGTGGACAATAGCGGCAATGCCTATGTGACCGGATACACAACCAGCACGAATTTCCCCACCCTGAACCCGTACCAGACGGATCAGGTGGGGTCGGATGCCTTCGTAACCAAGATCGATACGACCCAAAGCGGCAGTGCCAGCCTGGTTTACTCCACCTACCTGGGCGGGAATGCTTACGAGAGGGGCTATGGAATAGCAGCGGACGGGAGCGGCAATGCCTATGTGACAGGAATCACGGTTAGCACGAATTTTCCCACCCTGAACCCGTACCAGGCATCTCTTGAAGATGAGATTGATGCCTTCGTGACCAGGATCGACACGACCCAAAGCGGCAGTGCCAGCCTGGTTTACTCCACCTACCTGGGCGGAAATAACGAGGATCGCGGTTTTGGAATTGCTGTGGACAGCAGCGGCAATGCCTATGTGACAGGAATCACGTTTAGCACGAATTTTCCCACCCTGAATCCGTATCAGACCTATCCGGATGATGATGATAGGAATGCCTTCGTGACCAGGATCGACACGACCCAAAGCGGCAGTGCCAGCCTGGTTTACTCCACCTACCTGGGCGGGGAAGGCGAGGATTACGGCATGGGAATAGCGGTGGACAACAGCGGCAAGGCCTATGTGACCGGAGAGACTTATAGCACCGATTTTCCGACCCTGAACCAGTATCAGACAGATCAGGGAAGCGCCGATGCCTTCGTGACCAAGATCGACACGACCCAAAGCGGCAGTGCCAGCCTGGTTTACTCCACCTACCTGGGCGGAAATAACGATGAGCGCGGTTTTGGAATTGCTGTGGACAGCAGCGGCAATGCCTATGTGACCGGATCCATGATTAGCACGGATTTTCCCACCCTGAACCAGTATCAGACAGATCAGGGGGTGCCCGACGCCTTTATAGCCAAGATCGCCGGCGTAGTCGCCGACATCGCGGTCACGAAGACCGCCACTAACCTGACGCCAAGGGTCGGAGAGGCGTTCAATTTCACGGTGAAGGTGACGAATAACGGGTCGGCTGCCGCTTCGGGACTCAAGGTTACGGATTCGCTTCCGGCGGGCCTGACCTATGTCTCATCCACCGCGTCGACGGGCACGTACATTTCCGGAACGGGAATCTGGGATATTGGGGCCCTGGCCAACGGCGCAACAGCTACCCTAACCATCGGCGTAAGCGGGTCAGCGAGCGGGATGGTAACGAACAGGGCCTCGGTGTCAGCGCTCAACGAGAATGATCCGAATGCAGCCAATGACTCGGACTCCGTAAATGTCATGGTGAAGAACATTTATTCGCTCACGATCGCGACCGGCGCGGGCGGAACAACCAACCCCGTACCCGGGACCTATACATATGTCGAAGGCACCTCGGTCAGCGTCCAGGCTACGGCCTCGGCCGGATATCGTTTTAGTAGCTGGAGCGGCGACGCTTCGGGCACGACCAACCCCATCACCATCACGATGACCGGCAACAAGACAGTCACCGCGAACTTCATCCGCCAATATACGCTAACGATCGCCGCCGGCGCGGGCGGCACGACAAGCCCGGTTCCCGGGGCATACACTTATGATGAGGGAACATCGGTCAGCGTCCAGGCCACGGCCTCGGCGGGATATCGCTTCGGAAACTGGAGCGGTGACGCCTCGGGCTCGGCCAACCCGGTCACCTTGGTGATGAACGGGAACAAAGCGATCCAGGCGAACTTTACCCGGGTGGTCAAGGCTCCGCTCAATCTGACCGCAGAAAAACTGGTGAACCGGAATGTATCGCTGATCGAATACATAGCCAGGCTCCGCTGGCAGCCGAACCCCGAGAACGCCGGAATGATCAGCTACCGGATCTACCGGATCGAGAACGGGCAGGCGGCAACGATCGCCGACGTCGCGGCCGGGACATATGAGTACATCGTCCGCAGGCTCCAGGCAACCAAGGCCTATCTCTTTGGGGTGACGGCGGTCGACAGCCAGGGCTGGGAGAGCGACATGGTTGAGATCGCGGTCCAGTGAGGAGGACGAAGATGAAGAAAACAGCGTTGATCGGCATTGGCTTTTTATTCTTGGCATCTTCGGCCCTGGCAGCCGGCTTCCGGGTCGAACTGAAGGGGTCGTCATTTTCATCAGAAAATGCGATCTTCCGGGACGTCTATGGGAGTTCGGCGAAGTTCGGGCTCGAAGGCGGGCTGGACATTGCCAAGAACGTCTCGATCTGGGTGGGGTTGGACCATATGCGCAAGAGCGGGGGGCTGACGGTATCTGAGGAAGAAACGCGGGTATGGATCACGCCGCTGACCCTGGGGGTGCGCTATGAGATTCCTGCCGGGGAAAAATTCCGCTTGCACGTGGGAACTGGGATCCAGGAAGTTTTTTTCAAGGAGGAGGCGTCCCTGGGGACGGTGAAGGAAAATGCCTTGGGATTCATGGCCAGGGGCGGTGGTGTGTACCGCGTGACCGAGGCCATCGGAGTAGGCCTTTTCCTGGCCTGGTCGACTTGCAAGATGACGCACGAGGACGTGGAGTTCAAGGTCGGAGGCCTGGACCTCGGCGCCGGCATCGAAATTCGCTTCTGAATATATTCCGCCCCTGGGATTTTATTTTATCCTTCAGGAAAGAATAGACATAATAGCGCAAAGGGGGCTTGTGGTTAAGGTTCAGCCTGGTTAATAGTCCGCGAATTGGCGGCTGAATTTAGATTGCCCTTAAGGACAGACAAATTATATCTGTCAGGATAGACTGATAATTTGTACTGCCTGAAATAAGGGCAAAAACAAGCGAATTATGCTAAAATAAGGCCGAATGCCGCGAAAATTGTTAAGCTTGCTTTTTATATTGTGCTGTCTGGCCTGTGTCAGGCCCAAAATCACGCAGAGGCCTCCGGCCGGGCCTTATTTTCAATCCCTGAGCATCAAATTCAATTTTCACGACGGCGAAAACAAACAAAACGGCCGGATCCACTGGCGTTTTGATGACCGCTACGCCAAATTCCTTTTTTTTACCCCGCTCAACCAGGTCGGCCTGGAACTGAATGCCGACGGCGAAGAAGCCGTGCTGCTTAATTTTGCCAAAAAGATATTCTGGAAAGGGGGGTTCGTTTCCCTGCTGCAGCGGCTGTGGGGCATTGAACTGACCCTGGAGGATTTAAAGCAGATCCTGGTCAAAAGCAGGATCCCCAAAAGCAAACTCGCTGGCAAGGGGATCTCGGTCTCCCTGAAAAACGACAGTAGAACCGGAGCCCCCAAGACGGTCCGTTTTCGCCGTGGTTCAACCGACCTGACCTTAAGAATTTCCCGACGTGAATTCCGCCCGGGTCAAATCATTCTCATCGATTATAGCGGCCGATATCAGGCCGCGGACCTCGAGAGCGTGCTGGGCGATGATTGAACTGCGTTCGTTCGCCAAGATCAACCTGGGATTGGAGATCACCGGCAAACGAGCGGATGGCTACCATACCTTGCGGACCATCTTCCAGACCATTGACCTGAGCGATGCACTGCGGCTGCGGAAAAAAACGCTTCCACGGATCACCCTGAAAGGTTCCGACCGAAGTGTGGCCTGGGACAAAACCAACACCATTGCCCGCGCCTGCCGGTTGATCTATGAAAATTATCCATTGCGCAGCGGCTTTGACATCACGGTCAGCAAGAATATCCCTCCCGGGTCGGGCCTGGGCGGCGGCAGCGGCAACGCGGCCGTCATGCTGCTTTTTCTCAACCAGTACTTCAATTTGAACATTCCTTTCGCAGAGTTGAATGAAATGGCGGCAGGTTTGGGAGCCGATGTCCCGTTTTTTCTTCTCGGCGGCACGGCTCTGGGCGAAGGGATAGGGGAGTTACTGACCTCCCTGCCTGAAATCAGGCCTCGTTCCATCGCCTTGTTCATCCCGCCGCAGCGCGTTTCTACTGCGCTGATTTTTTCCCGCTGGCGCTTGACAAAAGCCCTGTTTCCCAGTAAAATAAAACTCTTCCTGAGAAGAAGCGATTTCTCCATACTAGAAAATGAACTGGAAAATGTCACTTTTGATTTATTTCCGGAAATTAGGGAAATCAAGCGGAAAATGTTGCGAGGAGGATGCGATTTCGTGCAAATGACAGGCAGCGGCTCAGCGGTTTTCGGCATTGGCCCGGCAAAAAAAATGGCCGCTTTGCCCGGGACTCTGCCCGGCGTGATACTGACCAGGACCATTGACAGAAAAATTTATCAGGAGAAAATTGGGGTGTGGCCAAGCGGTAAGGCATCGGCCTTTGGAGCCGAGATTCGGAGGTTCGAATCCTCCCGCCCCAGAAAAACCCGATGATAAACGAAAACAAATTCTTGATTTTTTCCGGTTCAGCCAATGAAAAACTGGCCGGCGAGGTCGCCAAGAACCTGCGCGGCAAGCTGGGCCGGTCGGTACTGGATGTATTTTCCGACGGCGAGATCCGTTTCCAAAGCCACGAAAACGTCCGCGGCGCCGATGTGTTCATCGTACAATCGCTTTGCGCGGACAGCAATTTCCATATCATGGAGCTGCTGCTGATGGCCGATGCCTTCAAACGGGCAAGCGCCCGCCGCATCACGGCCGTGATCGCCTATTACGCCTATGCCCGCCAGGACCGCAAGGACAGGCCCAGGGTCGCCATTTCGGCGCGGCTGCTCGCCGATCTGCTGGAAACCGCCGGATTTTCCCGGGTACTGACCATCGATCTGCACGCCGCCCAGATCCAGGGCTTTTTCAACATTCCCGTCGACAACCTCATGGCCCTGCCGGTCTTCATTTCCCATTTCAAAAAGATGAAACTGCATGACCTGGTCATTGTTTCACCCGACGCCGGCGGCGTGGAAAGGGCCCGTCTATTCGCACGCAAACTGAACGCCGACCTGGCCATCGCCGATAAAAAAAGGACAGCTCCGAACGTGGCCGAGCTGATGCATATCATCGGTGACGTGGAGAACAAGAACGCCATCATCGTCGACGACATCATCGACACCGCCGGCACCCTGAGCGCGACCATCAACGCCCTGAAAAAGAAAGGCGCAAAGAAAGTTTTCGCCGCCTGCACCCACGGTATATTTTCTGGAAATGCCCTGGCCAGGATCAATGAGGCGCCCCTGGAAAAAATTTATGTCACCAACACCATTCCCTTGCGCTGCAGCCCAAATGAATGCCCGAAGATCGAAGTGCTTTCCGTATCCAAGCTCTTCGCCGACGCCATTGCCAGTATCCACAAGGAAACTTCCGTTTCGAAATTATTTTTATAATTTTATAAAAAGAAAAGAGGTGAAAATGGAAAATTTGATCACGATCAACGCGGAACTGAGAAAAGAAATAAGCAAGCAGGCCCGTAAGGGGCTGCGGGCCCAGGGCAAGATTCCTGCCATCCTTTACGGCATCAGCGCGGAAAGCATCCCCATCGCGGTGAAGTTGGGCGATATCAAAGGCATCCTGAAATCAGAGAACAAGGAAAACTCGATCCTGCGTATCACCCAGGGCGAAAAATCCAAATTCGACGCCATGATCAAGGATATTCAGTACGATTATTTATCAGACCACATCATCCATGTCGATTTTATCCGCATCGACCTTAACAAGCCCGTGGAAGTCGAAGTGCCCGTGGTGCTCGAAGGCGAACCCATCGGTGTCAAAACCGAGGACGGTCTGCTGGAATTCATTTCACGCGAAGTGCTGGTGCACAGCTTGCCCACCAGTATTCCCAAGGAGATCCGCGTGGATATTTCGGCCCTGCATATCGGCCAGTCAATCAAGGTGGAGACCCTGGGCAAAACCGAAGCCTATCAAATCCTCTCCCCGGCCAACACTGTGATCTGCGCCGTGGCCGCCAAAGCCAAGGAAGAGGTTGTTGAGGTGGAAGCTGTCGTTGAAGAAGCCGTTGAAGGCGCTGAAGCCGCACCGGAAGCCGCCGCCGGCATGGAAAAGGCCAAGGAAACAGACAAAGATAAAGACAAAGGCAAAGATAAGGATAAAGACAAAGGCAAAGATAAGGATAAAGACAAAGGCAAAGATAAGGATAAAGACAAAGGCAAAGATAAGGATAAAGACAAAGGCAAAAAGGAGGGATAAATTTTTGTTTTCATCGGTTTGGGTAATCCAGATAAAATATATGAGAAAAGCCCGCACAATGCCGGATTCATGTGCATTGAGGAGATCTGCCGCCGTCACGACATCGCTTTGGCCGGCCTGGGCAGGATCCTGCATTATAAAAAAGCGCGCATTTGCGGTCAAGATGTCGTCCTGGCCAAACCCATGACTTATATGAACGAATCCGGACTTGCCGTGCACAAGTTGCAAAAGATGTTCTCGTTCGCTTATTCCGATATGCTGGTGATCTATGATGACATCGACCTGCCGCTGGGCAGCATCCGCATCCGCGAAAGGGGAAGCTCCGGCACCCACAAGGGGATGCGCTCGGTGATCCAGCATTGCGGCACCCAGGATTTCCCCCGCCTGCGCATCGGCATCCAGAACGCCGGTTCCAAAACCGCGGACATCATCCGTTATGTATTGAAGCCCCTCAAGGGCCAATCCTTTGCCAGGCTTCAGGAGGGGGTCGTCAGCGCGGCCAACGCGGTGCAAATGATCTTAGAAAACGATATTCACAGTACCATGAATAGTTTCAACAGGAGAAAGAACTCCTTGCTTCTTCAAAAAGAAGAGGCTAAAACATCCACAAGGAGGAAAAATGAATAGCAGGTATGAGATTGGCTTCATCATAACCCCCGAGGTCAATGAGGAAGAAGTCAAAAAAATCATCGAGTCCATCACCGCCACCATCAAGAAAGCCAAGGGCGTTATTGAAAATCTTGATGAATGGGGAAGAAAAACAATGGCCTTTCCAATTAAAAAAAACCTGGAAGGCTATTACGTGTTCATCCAGACCGAAGTCGACGGCGCGATCATCACTACCCTGGAAAGGCGCCTGAAGCAAATGGAAAAAGTGCTGCGCTTCATCACTCTGCGGCTTGATGACAAGCTGAAGAAATCCAACAAACTGACCAAAAAATGGGCCAAGATCGACAAGATCCGCAAAAAAACCATGGAAAGCCGCAGCGAGGAAAGGGCAGGCGAAGATTGTTCAGAGAAAGAGGAGGAATCAGATGCAGATGAGAAGTAGTAGCGGTGACGGCAAACCCCCCAAAAAATATTATTCGGCGCGCAAAAAATACTGCGCATTCTGTAAAGACAAGATCACGCTGATCGATTACAAGAATCACAAAAATCTGGAGAATTTTATTTCCGAGACCGGGCGCATTTTTCCGGCCCGGGTCAGCGGCACCTGCGCCTATCACCAGAAGCAATTGTCCAAGGCCATCAAGAGAGCCCGGCAGATGGCTTTGCTCAGATTCACAGAAGAAAAAAAGAGGATCACATGAAAGTCATATTGACCTCGGATGTCGAAAAAGTCGGCAGCCTGGGAGATATCATCGAAGTGAAAAATGGCTTTGCCCGCAATTTCCTCATGCCCAGAAAACTGGCCATGGAAATCACCGTGCACAACGTTGCGCTCATTGAAGGCAAGAAGAAGAAACACCAGAAAAAGCTGGAATTGGAAAAACTCTCCGCTGTGGAACAAAAACAAAAGCTGGATGGGGTGTCCATCTCCATTAAAAAGAAAGCCGGAGAGAACGATGTGTTGTTCGGTTCGGTCACCACGGCCGAGATCGAAAAAGAACTCGCCGCCATCGGCATCAGCGTGGAAAGAAAGAAAATCCATCTCGAAGAGCCTATCAAAAAGCTGGGTGTTTTCGCCGGCAAGATAAAATTATTCAAAGATGTGGATGCAGAAATCAAGATTGAAGTTTTGAAGGACGTCGAAGAAACTCCGGATTAACCGTACCCATGGCGCTTGAATTAAACCAGGCCCTGCCCCACGACGAAATCGCCGAAAAAGCTCTGCTGGGGGCGATGCTGATCGACAACCGCTACGTCAATCAGGTCTTTGCCGAGATCAGCAGCGAGGATTTTTTTCGCGATGCCCATATCCTGATCGCCCAGGCCGTCTTGCAATTGGTCAACAGCGATTCCGCCGCCGACATCATCACTATATCCAGTTTTCTGGAAAAAAAGAAAAAACTGCAGTTTGTAGGCGGCCACGCCTTCGTTACATCCCTGGTCGATGATATCCCGGAAAACCTGGATATCAAGGAATACATCAAGATCGTCAAGGATCGCTCGACGCTGCGCAAGATCATTTTAACTTCGCGGAGCATCATTCAGAAAGGCGGGGAACCGGCTGCCGACACCATCAGCCTGCTCAACGAAATGCAGGAAGACATCATCAAGATCTCCGAGGACCGCATAAAAAAAGGATTTGTTTCCACCGCCGAAATGATCCCCGAGGCCATGGATTTGATCGAGAGAATCCAGAAGGGAGGGGAGAGCCAGGGACTAAAGACGGGTTATTACGATCTCGACGACATCACTTCCGGTTTTCAGAACGGCGACCTGATAGTTTTTGCCGCCCGCCCCTCCATGGGCAAGACGGCGCTGGCGCTGAATATCGCCGTGAATATGGCCATCAAGGAAGAAAAAGCCGTGGCTTTCTATTCCATAGAAATGTCGAAGATTCAGGTGTTGATGCGCATGATGGCCATCCATGCCAAGGTCAGCATGAGCTCGATCCGCACCGCCAAACCCCACCTGACCAACAAGGAATGGCATGACCTTGAGCTGGCAGCTTCCGAGCTGCAGAAAGCCAAACTGTACATCGACGACTCGGCCTCCCTTTCCATCGTAGAGATGAAGGCCAGGGCCAGGAAACTGAAGGCGGAAAAGAACCTGGATATCATTTTTGTCGACTATCTGCAATTGATCAAGGTGACGGCCGAGCACCTGCGCCGCAGCGATACCCGGGCCCAGGAAGTGTCCGTCATCACCGCCGCCCTGAAGGAATTGGCCAAGGAACTGCAGATCCCGGTGGTGGCCATGGCCCAACTGAACCGTTCACCGGAAACCAGGGGCGGCAAGAGGGAGAAGGGCCCCAGGTACCAGCTTTCCGACCTCAAGGAGAGCGGTTCCATCGAGCAGGACGCCGACGTGGTCATCTTCATCCACCGTGACGACCAGTTCGACAAGGACTCGGAACGCAAGGGCGAAGCAGACCTGATCGTCGCCAAACAGCGGAACGGCCCGACCGGGAAGATCGTCCTGGTTTTTCTCGATAAATTCACCAAGTTCGCCAACATGGAATTCCGCGAGAGAGAGTAGTGCCGGGAAGCAACATCGGGCGGCTGTTCTTGCGTTTTGCCCGCAGTATGGGCGAAATATTCATTTTGGCGGCCAAGGCCATCCTATTGATCTTCAAGAAACCGTTCCATTTCGCTCTGATCAAAAACCACCTCTACCTGGACGGGATCAAGTCCATACCGGTCATTTTCTTGATGGCGGTTTTTACGGGCGGCGTTCTGGCCCTGCAGAGTTATTTCGGCCTGCAGCGTTTCGGCGCCGAGGTCTTCACGGGTTCCCTGGTCGGGGTCAGCCTGACCAAGGAGCTGATCCCGGTGCTGACCGGCCTGATGCTGGCCGGCAGGGTCAGCGCTTCCTACAGCGCCGAGATCGGCACCATGGTGGTTACCGAGCAGGTCGACGCCCTGTTCACTTTCGGGGTCAACCCGGTGAAATACCTGGTCAGCCCGCGCCTGGTCGCCCTGGTCATCATGACGCCCCTGCTCACCCTTTTCGGCGATTTTATCGGCATCATGGGCGGCAGGCTGGTGGCTGCGCTGGTGGTCCACCAGAATCCCAATCTGTTCGATTCCCAGCTCTTCGTCTCCCTGGAGATCTGGGACGTGCTGTCAGGATTGATCAAGTCGATTTTTTTCGGTCTGACCATCGCCGTTGTCGGCAGCTATTTCGGCCTGAAAACCGAAGGCGGCGCCAAGGGAGTAGGGAAGGCCACCACCACCGCCGTGGTTGTGTCCTCGGTGATCATCCTGATCTCCGATTTCTTCTGGACCAAGATCCTCCCCTTCAGCCTGCGATGATCAAGATCAGGAACCTTTACAAATCGTTCGCCGAAAAAAAGGTGCTGCAGGGAGTAAACCTGGATATTGATTCCGGGCAAACAACCACCATCATCGGCGGCAGCGGCAGCGGCAAGAGCGTCCTTTTCAAACATATCATCGGCCTGATGCAGCCCGATTCCGGGTCCATCCTGGTGGAAGGCGAGGACATCACCAAGATGAGGGAAAGCGCCCTGTACCGCATGGTGGACAAGTTCGGCATGGTGTTTCAGAGCGGCGCCCTTTTCGACTCCCTGACCGTGGGTGAGAACGTGGCCTTCGGCATAAAAAACCGCAAGCACATGGAGGCCGCGGCCATCGATGCGCTGGTCGAGCGCAGCCTGAACCAGGTCGGGCTCTCCGATATCGCCCATTTGCTGCCTGCGGAACTCAGCGGCGGCATGAAAAAGCGGGTGGCCATCGCCCGCGTCATTGCCAAAAGGCCTTCCATCATCATGTTCGATGAGCCCACCACCGGACTGGATCCGATCATGGCCGACATGATCAACGAACTGATCATCAAGGTCAGTTCCGACCCGGGGATCACTTCCATCGTCATCACCCACGACATGGTAAGTGCCTACAAGATCTCCGACAAGATCGCGGTCCTTTTCGAAGGAGAGATCATCGAAATCGGCAGTCCCGGGGAGATCCGCAGCACCCGCAACGCCGTGGTCAGGCAGTTCATCGAGGGCAAGGCCGAAGGACCGATTAAAATAAGGTGAAACCATGAAAAAAGAAATCAAACTGGGATTGTTCCTGATGGTCGTATTCATCGTTTTCTCCTACTTCATCATCAAGACCGAATCCTGCAGCGAATTCTTGTCCAAGGGCAAGCGCTATCCCATTTATGCCAGGTTCGCAACCGTGGCCGGCATGTATACGACCGCGCCGGTACGCCTGGCCGGGGTCAAGATCGGCAGCGTCGATAAAATATACCTGGAAGAGCGCAAGGCCGTTGTGCGCTTGATGATCAACAAACGCTACAAGCTTTTAAATGACGCCCGCGCTATCATAACCACCATCGGCTTTGTCGGCGAAAAATACATTGAGATCGTTTACAAGGATGAATTCAACAAGCCCCGCCCCAAGATCATTAAACCCGGGGGGGAAATTCTGGCGATCGAGCCTTTCAACCTGGACGAATTGAAGGTCAAATTCGACAATATATATGAGCGCACCATCAAGATCACCGATTCCCTCAACGAAATCATTTCCGACCAATATTCCAAGGACGCGCTGCGGGCGTCATTCCTCAACTTTAAGTCAGTGACCGAGTCCTTAAAAACAATGCTTGCTGAAAACGGAAATTTCAGCCGTACTATGGATGATTTCTCGCAGCTTTCTCAGAAAATTGCCCGGACGATCGATAAGGCCGATCATTTGATCTCAGAAGCAGACTCGGCTTTTAACGATGACCAGCAAGGCATATTCAGAGAATTCAAAAATGCGGCCGTGAAAATTGAAAAAATCAGCGCCGATCTTCTGCAGATCAGCGGTGAACTGCGGCAGGGCAGGGGAACAGCGGGCAAATTGCTTCAGGATGAACAGTTATATAAAAAAATAGACGATTCGGTCAGTTCGGTTCAATCCCTGTTGCAGGACCTGGAAAAAAAGAAAAATAATCTGGATGCCATCACCTTTAATTATGCTGTTCATTTCGATTATTTTACCAGACTGAAAAAAGCCCGCTCGGCGCTGGAAATGGACATCTCCACGCCGAATTTTCTGATCATGACCGCAGTGAATGAGGATCCCATCAGCGGCGATCCGCGCTTCACCGCCTTGGGTGGAAAAAAAATCACGGCTTTTTCCGTGAGCGCCGGGTTGATTGAATCGGATCTGGGTGCGGCCTTGCGCCTGAGCATGCTGGACAACAGGCTGAGCCTCGACATGTATGCCTACCGGTTTTACCGTGAAAAGAATCCGCTTTTGAAAACCATGCTGCGTTTTTCGCTGTCGAAAAATATCCATGTTCAAGCCGGCTATTATGATCTACTGCAGCCCCAGAACCGCGAATTCATGATAGGGATCAGTTTCGGCAATTGAAAATATGAAGAGTACCGGCCAGTTCGAATGCATCGAGTGCGGATTCCAAAGCCCCAAATACTATGGGCGCTGCCCGCAATGCCAGGCCTGGAATACCTTGGTTGAAAGCGAAAGCGTGGAAGCAGCTGCCGACGACTGGTCAACGCCGACAAATTTGCCGCAAAAAATCAGCGAGATCGATCCGCGCGAGATCAAGCGGCTGGTTACAGGAATGGATGAATTCGACCGTGTACTGGGCGGCGGCATCGTCACTCATTCGGTGATCCTGATTGGCGGTGAACCCGGGGTGGGCAAATCCACCTTGCTCCTGGAAGTATCAGCGCTGCTGTCCGCAAAAGGCAAGAAAGTGCTTTACTATTCCGGCGAAGAATCAGCGCTGCAGATCAAGCTCAGGGCTGAAAGACTGGCCATCCATTCCGACAACATTTACCTGTTCACCATCGGCACGCTGGAGGATCTGAAAAGCCATGTCAGGGAACTCAAGCCCGATTTCCTGATCATCGACTCCATTCAGACCATCACCTCCAAAAAAACCGCGCACATGAGCGGCTCGGTTTCATCGTTGCGCTACGTGACTGCGGAGATCATCGAATTGACCAAAAAAAGCGGCATCACCGTGTTCATTATCGGCCATATCACCAAAGAGGGGCAGCTGGCCGGGCCCAAAACGCTTGAACACATGGTGGATGCCGTCCTCTATTTTCAGGGTGAGACACAGACCGATATCAGGCTCCTGCGCGCCGAAAAAAACCGCTTTGGTCCAATGAATGAGATCGGCATTTTCCAAATGACCGAAAAAGGCTTGACCTCGGTAAACGACCCTTCGCAAATATTGATTCAGAACCGGCAGTCGCATGCTCCCGGGACCGCTATTTTCCCGGCCATGAACGGCTTGCGCCCGCTGCTTACCGAGATACAGGCCCTGGTCAGTGAAAGCCCGTTTGCCGGCAACCCGCGCCGCATCGCCATCGGTTTTGACAATTATCGATTGTCCATGCTCATATCGATCATTGAGAAAAAACTGAAACTGCCTTTTTATAAATCCGATGTTTTCCTGAACATTACCGGAGGCATGGTCATCCGTGAACCGGCCGCCGATCTGGCCGTATGTTCAGCCCTGATATCCAGTTACAAAAATATCAGCCCTAGTCCCAATTCGATCATCGTGGGAGAGGTTGGGCTAACTGGTGAGATCAGGCCGATCAGCTTCCTGGAGACAAGGCTGAAAGAGGCGATAAGGCAGGGTTTTTCAACCATGTGTCTTCCGGCCGGACAGAGCCAATTGCCTAATTACCATGACATATCGGTTATTTCCATCGAAAATATCCATGATTTGCTTGAATTTATTAAAAAATAGCCGCCTCGACCTTTGCCCCAACAATTGAAATTTTCTGTAAAATAGGTTACAATTAATTATTCATTCAACTATATTAAATTTCATTAAAGGAGATAACTTGATGTTCATTTATTTTTATAAACTGATATTCGTTGCCATTTTCGGTATAATCGGATATACATATCCGCCTTTTCAGGGCACTTCCCAGGAACTGGGCGCCCTGCTCGGTGCCGCTTTCGCCCTCTCACTTTCGTTGTTGGTTTATAAAATAAAAAAATCCGAATTAAAACACCTATGGGGCGCCTGTCTGGGTTTACTTGGAGGCGTAGCTATCGGCTGGATCATGTTCCAGCTGTTCAACTTGATAGCCATGTCGTTTTCGGCCTATGTATTTTTTAAAGCTCTTTTTCTTTTCGGTATTCCGGTGACCGGTCTTTTCATCGGTATCAGCAAGCCCAACATGTTCTCGCCGCTGAACATCAAGGAATTTTTCCGGGGCAGCAGTGCTTTCACCCAGTCTTATCTTCTCGATACCAGCGCCATCATTGATGGCAGGATTGTTTCAATTGCTCTATCGGGCTTCGTCGAAGGTGAATTGATCATCACCCAGTTCGTTCTGGCTGAACTGCAATTCATCGCCGATTCATCAGATCCCAATAAAAAGATCAGGGGCAAAAGGGGTTTGGATGTCATCGAACAATTGCAGCAAAACAAGGAAATATCGGTCACGATTTTGAATAAAAACGTTCCTGGGATAAAAGAGGTCGACCAAAAGCTTGTTTTATTAGCCAAAGAGCACAATTTTAGGGTCATCACCAACGATATTAATCTGAGCAAGATAGCCAAGCTGCAAGATGTCAAGGTTCTGAATGTCAACGAGTTGGCCTTCGCCCTCAAACCCATTGTTTATCCCGGGGAAAAATTGCAGATCAAAATCACCAAGGAAGGAAAAGAGAAAAAGCAGGGGTTAGCCTACCTGGAAGACGGGACCATGGTCGTGGTTGATGACGCCAAAGTCGATATCGGCCGCGAATTGGAAATAGAAGTGACTTCGGTTCTGCAATCGACATCAGGCAAGATCATTTTTGGTAGAAAAACCTCATGATAAAAATCCGTTCCGGAATCGGTTATGATATCCACAGACTGGTCCGTGGAAACGGGTTGATGATTGGGGGAGTGAAAGTAAGCGATTCCCTTTTGGCGCAAGCGCATTCCGATGGTGACGTGCTGATTCATTCCCTGATCGATGCTTTGCTGGGTGCCATGGCACAGCCCGATATCGGAGAATTGTTTCCTAACAACGATCCGGCCTTCAAAGGCATTGCCAGTTCAATTTTGCTGAATAAAGTTAAGGAATTGCTGGATAGCAACAATTTTGAAATTCTCAACCTGGATTGCGTGCTGGTCATGGAAGAACCCAAGATCAGCCCCTTCAAGAGGGAAATAGTAAAAAATATCACCAATATATTGGGGATTCCCCAATCTGATTTTAATTTAAAAGCCAAGAGCAAAGAAAAACTCGATGCCGTGGGTAGGGGAGAGGCGCTTGAATGTTTCAGCATGGCCATGATCCGCTTAAAGAGCAAATCAACGAAATAACAATGTTAGTGTTAGTGATAGTGTTTGGGAAGAAAATAAAACGAAATAAAAGTGGTGTTGAAAAATGCTATGTAGGGGTGGGTTTGCAACCCGCCCGGCAGATGAATTCCAAATGGGCGTAATTCCGCTAATAACCATCGTTGGTGTTCCCAACACCGGGAAATCGACTCTTTTTAACCGCATTCTCGGCAAGAGGAAAGCATTGGTTCATTCCCTGCCCGGGATGAGCCGGGACATCTTCCGCCAAAAAGTCAAAATTAACGACCAATGGTTTGATCTGCAGGACAGCGGCGGATTTTTCCTTGATAAAGAGATCATAACCGCAGAAATCAACAAGAAAATTTTCAGGGCCGCTGAAAAATCGGATCTGATCATTTTTTTATTTGATGGAAAACGGGAACTGCTCGGATATGAAAAAGATCTATACCTGCAGATCAAAAAGCTGCATAAACACATTATACCGGTATTGAATAAAGTAGATAATCTGGATCGATTCATCCCGCCATCGTCCTACTATGAATTAAAAACTGATTTTGTTTATATTTCAGCCGAACACAATCTTGGTGTGGAAGTTCTTCTCGATCAAATCACCCGTTTCCTGCAAAACTCGACACCGGCTGTTCCCGATCTCAAACAAGCGCCCAGGATCAGCATTATCGGCAAACCGAATGTAGGCAAATCTTCCATCATTAACAAGATCGTGAATGATGAATTGGTTATCGTCAGTCCCTTGCCGGGCACCACCCGGGATTCCATTGACTTGGAAGTAATACGCAACCGTCAGAGGTTTATATTGGTGGACAACGCCGGTATCAGAAAACTGCAGAAGGTCAAGGAAGACACCGAAAGCGCCGCCGTGATCCGGGCTGAAAAAGAGATGCGCCAATCAGACATTATTATTTTCATTATCGATATATCCAAGCGAGTCGATCAAAACGACCTTTTGATCGCCCAAAAAATCGTCAAAGCAGCCAAGCCGGTGATCATTGCCGGCAACAAGGTTGACCTGTTGTCCGCAAACACTGGCAGCAACAAGTTTTTCGCCCAGATCCACAATCGCTTCAATGCCCTTTATTTTGCCAATTTTATTGCCGTTTCCGCCAAAACCGGCAAAAATATTTTTCAAATGCTGGATCTGGCCGAAAGCGTCATGGCCAAGTTGGATAAAAAAATTAAACTCTCATCATTCAACGAATTGGTTAAAAGGCTGCTGCGTGAAAAAAAACTGACTACTGCAGATCACCGTATATTCAGTCCCAAATACATTTCCATTGAGTCACAGCGGCCATTTTTCGTAAAATTCCATTGTAAATCTCCTTTGAAACTCAAAGCGGCTGATGAAATGTATCTAAAAAAAAGATTGACCCAGGAGTTGCATTTCGAAGGCATCCCCATTTTTTTCAAGATTTCCGCGTCTCGCTGACCCCTATATCGCTTGCTTTTTTCCTGCAATCATAGAGAAGCGAAGGGAAGAGAGAGGGAAGTTTGTATTTCCTCTGTCTTCCCTTTTTTATGTCGACATGTCGACATTGCACGCAAATGTACTCATTTTTTTCTATTGACATTCGCATGTCAATCTATTATCATGACCTATCCAACTAAGGAGAAAACGTGATCATCACCATCGCCAATCAAAAAGGAGGCGTGGGCAAAACCACTTCATCGATCAATCTGGCAGCGGCTTTTGCCTTGATGGGCTATAAAACGCTTCTTATTGACATGGATCCGCAGGCGAATTCCACGGTGACTTTTGTGGATCGCAGCGAACAGAAAAATTCTGTATTCGACCTGCTGGAAAATCCGGAGTTGACTTTCGAAGAAGTGGCGCTGCAAACAAGCATTATCAATTTGACCCTGCTACCGGCCTCGATCGCGCTGGCAAAACTGGAATCCAAACTGGTAGGGGAGATAGACGGCCATTTCCGTTTGAAAGACAAACTGGATACGTTTAAATACAAGTTTGATTTTATCATCATCGATACGCCTCCAACGCTTGGCTTGATCACCATCAACGCCTTTGTTGCGGCCACTCATTTGATCATTCCAATTCAATCTTCATATTTTGCCCTTGAAGGCACCGATGACCTGCTGGAAACCTTTGAAAAAGTCAGGGCGCGCAGCAATCCGGACCTGACATTGCTGGGCGTGCTCATCACGCTGTACGACAAGCGCATCGTGATCGCCAAGGACAGCGAGGACCATATTCGCAAATTATTTGGCAATCGTGTTTTTAAAACGATCATTTCAAAAAATGTCCGCCTCGAGGAGAGCCCTGCTTACAAGGAATCGATATTCACGTTTGCCCCCAATTCAAAAGGGGCGATAGAATACCAGGAGCTGGCTAAGGAAGTCATTAAAAATGCCTAAAAAAGTCGGTTTGCCGGAATTCATCAAAATGAAACATGATTACCACCTGGTCGATGAAATTTCACTACGTACCAAAACGCCGGTCATCAGGAATATTCCCATTGAAAAGATTGTCGCCAATCAAATACAGCCGCGCCGCGATATGGGTGATCTTACCGAACTAACCGATTCAATCCGTGAAAACGGGATCATTGAACCGGTCATTGTCAGACCGAAAAACGGGAGCTTCGAGATCATCGCCGGTGAAAGGCGTTTTCGCGCCGCCAAAGAAGCCGGAATGCATGAAATTCCCTGCATTGAACACGATGTTCCTGATAATGAAGCCCTGGAAATGTCGATTATCGAAAACATTCAACGCAAGGACCTCAACGTGTTCGAGCAAGCCCAGTCAATCCGTTCATTGGCCGAGATTTACGGTTATACTCATGATGAAATAGCCAAAAAAATTGGAAAATCACGGGTGACTGTAACGGAGCTGGCTCGTATCACCGATCTGCCCGAAGAAATAAAACAAAAATGTCTTGAGTTGGGCATTGATTCCAAAACATTTCTTTTGGAGCTTGCCAAAGTGGAAGATCTTGAAAAAATGGAGGCCATACTGCGTCGATACGGACAGAAGCCATTTTCCCGCGACGAGATCAAGCAGCAGAGAAAAAAAGAAACTCCTAAAAATTTCTACTTTAATTTTATTTCAGAAGATAAAAAAGTCAAAATCAATTTTCATTTCAAACAGGAAAAAGTTGAAAGGGACAAAGTTATTGCGGTTCTGGAAAAGTTGATTCAAGACATCAGGGAAAATAAAATCAAAAATTTGGGTTGATTTTTTAAAAACCAGCCATTGGTTTACATAATCTATCTTATCCGACACTACAAATCGCTGATTTGATCAATACAAATCATGGCCGATCGGATGAATAATTGATTTTTGGCTTTAAATGCCCTGCCAGGGCTTTGCGCTTACTCGTAATGCAACGCGTCGACCGGATTCATTTTGGCTGCCTGAGAGGCCGGATAGATGCCGAAAAACAGGCCTACCGAAGTGGATACGGCCAAGGCGGCGATTATAGAAAAGAAATTCACCGATATGGGCAGGCCGCTGATCGCCTTGATAAGCAGGCTCAGCAGGATGCCAGCAGGGTCAAAAATGAACGCAGTTTGTTGGCCCGCAATGAGTTCAGGGAAATGGCGATCGATTCGGCAAAATTGATATTGCTGTCCATGGTTTTCTATTTTTACGGGAATTTTTAATTTAGAGTTTTACATGGTTGCGGCTGCGGGATCTTTCAAAATGATAAAATTAAAAATGCGCTTGCCGGTTTTGCCGTCGCGGCGATAGGAAGGGAAACGTCCTTTGGAGCAATAGGTGCAAAGCCCGCTGTCGCGGATGCGCTCAGGAACGATCCCGGCGGTGCGCAGAGAGAGGGTCAATCCATGCTTGAGGTCCATGGAATATTTGCCGCCGCCCAGCGCAGCGAATATCCTGTCGGCATAGGTCTTGTCCCGGAAAAG
>Ga0307378_10004169_pt1 | contig 20794 bp, 18 predicted proteins | sample UN1MG_FD_202238 | JGI IMG/M metagenome (GOLD analysis project Ga0307378, IMG submission 202238) | Soil microbial communities from Risofladan, Vaasa, Finland - UN-1 | ecosystem: Environmental > Terrestrial > Soil > Coastal area > Acid sulfate soil | place: Finland: Risofladan, Vaasa | collected... | reverse complement strand
GATACACGTAGCCTCTGCCGTGGATGGGCCTCGCTTTCTGAAGTTGTTTCTATCGCGTATATTGAAGGAGTGATATGGCCAGCCTGATAGTATGTGGCGCTATAAACTGGGATATTAGCTGCTTTGTAGAGCGGCTACCGGTGCCCGGTGAAGAGGTTATCGTCAAGCATATCACCCGTGTATCTGGAGGGACGGGAGGCAACATCGCCGTGGCAGCAGCACGGATTTTGGGTGCCAAAGAAGTTGCCCTGATAGGTGCTCTGGGGAAGGATGATATTGCTCACCAACAAATCGCTGCCTTGGAAGCTGAGGGAGTCATCACCACCGGAATCAAACAGATTGTGGGAGAGGAATCGGGACAGGCTTATATCCTGGTTGACCAAACGGGTCAGAATATTATTGCCAGCCATCTGGGGGCGAATGCCAGGCTGGGCCTGAAACACTTGGATGAAGCGCAGGTGAAGCAGCAACTACAGGAATGCCAAGGCATCGTTCTCACCGACCCGCCTTTAGAAGTAGCAGAGGAGCTAATCAACCTGGCCAAGCGGCGCGCTGTTCCCCTGTTGTGGGACCCGGGCATTCTGATAGGCCAGGAGCGGGAGGTGCTGCAATCTCTTGCTAAAGAAGCCTCAGTCCTATTCTTAAACGAGACGGAGGCGAGTGCTCTACTGGGAATAGAGGAGGCAAATACGAGCTTACAGAAGCTAAAGAAGCTAGGATTCGGTAATCACGCGGTGCTCAAACTTGGCGCTCAGGGGGCAGCCATGCTTGATTTTGCTAGCGGTAAGGTGACCGAAGCCTCAGCCTTGCCTCTCAAGAAACTCGGTCTAAATGTAATCAGCACGGTAGGTTGTGGAGATGTCTTCGCCGGGGTCTTCGCTGCCTACCGTGTTATGGGGAGTAGCCTCGAGCGATCGCTTATCATGGCCAGCGCTGCCGCAGGCCTTAACGCTACCCGCCCTGAGACCAGAGGCAGCCCCGACCGGGTAGCCTTAGAGGCGATGCAACAACAGTTCCGCAATCGTGGGTTCACGGTTCAGCAATACAGAGCTCCAAAAGCTGCTGAGTGACTCTTTTCGATAAAATGTCTGAATTCCGGACTCAACTACAAACAGGCATCCGCACAGGAATTAAAAAGGGGTGGAGTAGTTTTGTCTGGATATGCAAAATCATTGTTCCTGTCTCCTTTGTTGTAGCTCTTATTCAGTGGAGCGGTTGGCTAAGTCATCTGGATTTCTTGCTACACCCCTTAATGAACGTGATCAATCTGCCTGCCGCAGCAGCATTGCCAATCATCGTCGCCATGACAGTAAACTTCTACGCGGCGATCGCCATCATGGTGGTACTTCCCTTTACCATTGAACAAATTATCTTGATCGCCTTGTTCACAACGATTGCCCACATGCTTATTGTCGAAGGCATAGTCCAACATAAATCTGGTTTAAACGTCATCAAAGCAGCCTTGGTTCGTATCGGCGCAGCCGTTTTGTCTGTGCTCGTTGTCTCTCAATTTTTTGCTGATACTAGCCAGAGCATTAGTTTGCCAGCTAGTCTTGCAACTCAGACTCCGTTTATTGAGGTTCTGAAGGCTTGGGCTATTGACACATTAAGCTTATGTGGCAGGGTTTTGGTAATTATCATGCTAGTTATGACGGCGCTACAAGCTTCAGAATCTTTAGGATGGATCAAGTATCTGGTCAAGTTTTTCAGGCCGTTGATGAAAATCCTTGGACTTCCGGATCGAGCAGCAACGATGTGGGTAACGGCCGCTGGTTTTGGCCTGCTATATGGGAGCGCCGTTATTATGGAAGAAGCTAAGAAGGGAGCTTTAACAAAGGAAGAGCTGGAACACCTTCAAATTTCTATTGGCATCAACCATAGTATAGTGGAAGAAGTTGCCTTATTCTTGGTGTTAGGAGTAAACCCTTTGTGGTTATTGATACCCAGGTTTGTCACAGCCGCCATAGCAGTTCAAGCTCTCCGCGCCATACAGTATCTTAAGAGTAAGTTACTTCCTAAGTGACTCCTCATGGTATCACCATGGTAGATCAGTGCTTCAAGTCCGAATTTGACAGCCCCCAGCCTGGCTAATTGAGAGTAAGTAACAACGAGTGGCTGCGACCTTGACTTTGCGCTTCAAAAGCGCAAGCTTTCCAAAATTTAGCCTGGGCAAGCCGTGATATCTGCCTTACCTTTAGAGTAAGCTTCATGCCAGCCTTCGGGCACGGAGATTTTCTTATACCAGCTAACCCGGTCGGCTTCTAGCAAATTGCGATTCCGCCCCATAAAATCGGTAACACAGATAACCTTATGATGGGTAATGGAGGAAACCCAATCCAGCCATTTCTCCCCTTCGCTGGAGCGTAGCAAGTGATGATCGAGGATAAGTGTACCAATCTTTCTGGCTAGCCTCAAAATCCTACGCAGCACAGGCCGCGAACACCCAATGATTCTGCACCGACTATATTTATCCTCACTCCAAAGCTAATATTACACTAATTACTTTCATTATGATAACTTTATGGGAGTAGATGACGACAGAGAAGAAAGAGAGCTATTGGACAAGAACTAAGAGAGTTGAAGATGATTTGCTCGAGTTCGGCGTCAGCTCTGGTTTGGCTAAGAAGCTTGTTTATTTTTATCCCCTTTGCGTCCTCGAAAGGCTTATCAAAGCCACTGACAAACGCCAACCTGGAGAGCCAGCTACATACTTTCTAAACGGTCTTAAGAAATCCAGAATGAAACACAGGCTTCAACGTGGTTCAATCGGAGATGAAGACACATAAATTGGAATGATAGTAATAAAGTGCGCTAAGTGCAGGGCTAAGGTCTTTAAATACTTGAAAGTTGGGAAGGGTCGAATATTACACTGCTGGAAAGAGCGCATAATAGAAGGCTATAGTGTTCAAGAGGGAAATGAAATTAGATGTCAGTGTGGCAATTTAATCGGGATTGATGAAGGGAAATGGGTCAGAATGAAACAACGCTCTTTCACTTGCTCAGGAACAAGAACAAAAGGATAGAGACTCTATGAAACTCATAAGCGCCTGCTTGTTAGGAATAAAGTGTGCCTGGGATGGCCAAGATAATTACAAGAGCGATAAAACAATTGAGCTCTTAAACTCCGAAACTTTAATCCCTGTTTGTCCTGAACAGCTAGGAGGATTAAAGACCCCCAGGGCACCTCAGGAAATTCAGGGAGGAACTGGCGAGGATGTTCTTGATGGGAAATGTAAAGTGCTAAATATAGATGGAGAAGATGTCACTCAGGAATTCATTAACGGAGCGGAAGAAACTTTGAAAATTGTTAGGCTATTTCACATTGAAGAATTCATAGGGAAATCCAGAAGCCCCTCATGTGGCTGTGGGCAAATATACGATGGCACATTTTCCCGGAAATTGACTGATGGCGATGGCGTTACCACAGCATTATTTAAGAGAAACGGAATCAGTGTTATAACCGAAGAAGACCTGTAGCGTTTTTTTAGAAAACAAAATTACCTATATGTTTTATGACGACTTAGAAGCGGGATTTTCCAGATATAGCCGCCGAGCCAGACTTCACCTTGAAGAGGTTCGCCTTTATGCCACCTCCCGCCAGTTCCCGAATTAGCTGGCTTGTATAGGCTCCAGGCAATTCTATCTCGCTGCACTACTCTTCCGCAACCTCAACGACTTTATTCCGACTCCTGAAACCGCTGAGAATTCTGACCTGGCTCTGGAGAACGCTGAAATGCTCTGCCAGTAATTTGATGACTGCCTGGTTGGCCCTGCCTTCCTTGGGCGGCTCTTTGACCTTGACTATGAAGCTATCGCCTTCCCGGCTAACTTCTTCGGTCTTGGAACTGGGCTTTACCTTAACCTGAATTTTCATGTTAATTCACGCACTCTGCGCAATAAAATCAGTTGGACTATGCTCCAGATAAACTACAAGCCGAGCTATTTCAGGTTTCTACTGCTACATGTTAGTTGCTATTCCTATAGTAGTCAATATCCGATTGGGTCGCCGAGAATTTGAATTGTAACTTAAATTTCAATTCACAGTTCGGGCTATTCATATTTAAGGAAACAACGATTATCAAATTCTGTAGTTGCAGGAATTAGCCGTGGTGGTTTAGCTGTTCGAGGAAATAGTTGGCTGTATTGTGCCTGGATTGCTGACAGCGCAAGCATGGCTCTGTTGTGGTAAAATCCTGAATCATGCGTGGGATTCAGATGAGTCACTTATATAATTTCAGGGCAATTAAGAAAGCACCATCCGGATAAGAGAATGATAGTGAGAGATGGGGGAAAGTAATGGCTCGAGTTAAGTTGATACAGAAAGATCAGGCAGCACCCGAGATAAAAGAGCTATTCCAGCAAATTGAGGACAATGGGGCTAGAATAATGAACTTTTACAGAGTGGTGGCTAATAGTCCTGGCGTAGCCAGGAGTGCTATAAAACTGGGAAATTCACTTATTAGCAGGACAGAACTCTCACCCAAGCTGCGTGAACTGACAATTATGCGAATCGCCAAGCTCTGTGATTGTGACTATGAATGGGTGCAACACACACCCGTGGCGTTGCAGTCTGGTTTGACTCAGGCACAATTAGATGTAATCGGCTCCTGGAATGAGTCGTATGCGTTCAGCCAAGAAGAGCGGACAGTATTACTGTATGTTGATGAGGTGGCGAAGAATGTCAGTGTGACCGACGAAACATTCCATGCAGTCAGGCGGTATCTTGACGAGCGTCAAATCGTTGAACTTACGCTAGCCATTGGGTGGTGGGGTATGCTGGCTCGTTTATTTGTGCCGCTTGAAGTGGAAGTGGATGAGCAGTCAGCCAGTTCGACCTGTGACCTGATTGGGCGACGCGACGTAAGAAAATCGTGACTCGTTTTAAGTGTTTGTGTTTATGATTTCTAACCGTCTGGTTAGTTCTCCCCATATTCCCTGGTTATGAAATTTTACCAGTCTAACAGGGGTTATCTCATTGCTCAGGAGCTTCTCGCTATGGGCATATACCCTGATATAGTTGCCGGTCAGCCCTGAGTATATGCTGCTCCCGGGACTTGTTTCCTTCTCCCAGAGAACGGGCATGGTTTGCCCCAAAAACTGCTCGCAGAAGCGGCGACGGGAGCTTTGAGCTAGCTCAAGCATCCGCTGGTTGCGCTCTTGTTTAACTTTGTCTTTTGTCTGCTCAGGCATCCCGGCTGCTGCTGTCTCGGGGCGGGCTGAGAAAGGGAAGACATGGATGTTGGCGAAACCAGCTTGCTGGCAAAAAGAGTAGCTCTGTTCAAACTCCGCATCGCTTTCCCCGGGGAAACCAACCATGATATCTGTGGTGATGGCTACCTCCGGTATCCTCTCTTTAATCAAGTCTATTGTTCTGTGATATTGCTCCAGAGAGTAACTCCTTTTCATCCTTTGCAGCACGGTCTGGCTGCCACTTTGCAGCGCCAAATGGAAATGCCGACAAAGCCTTTCATCCTGCCACAATGCGAGAAGCTCCGGGGATATTTCTGAGGGCTGTAAAGAGGAGAGATGTAATCTCTCGATGCCTGTATCGTGGAGAATACGCTGAACCAAATCATTGAGATCAGTATTAGCATATCTATAAGAGCCGACCTTTGTCCCGGTGAGAACAACTTCTTTGTAACCGAGGGCCACCTTTTGCTTAACTTCGTCAATTATCTGGAAAGCGGGCAAAGAATATTCGCGAGGCCTTACTTTGGGCACAATGCAATATGTGCAGGGGCTATGACAGCCATCTTGAATCTTTATCAGGCTACGAGTCCTAACGGTGGCAGCGACAGGATAGATTGCTTCGCCCCGACGTAATCGGGGCTCGCATTGACGTAAAGGGGACCTCCCAGCGACGGCAGGGGTCGTAGCAGGCGTGGAGGGGGGTGTTGGCAGTGGCAAGCCTCTCACAATCTCAAGCAGGTGCTCTTTCTCTTTGTTATCAACTATGAGGTCAGCAAGCTGGGCTAACTCTTGACGGCTTCTTTGGGCATAGCAGCCGGTGGCGATAATTAGGGCCTTGGAGTTTCGTCGCCTCGCCAGCCTGAGCCAGTGACGCGACTTGCGGTCGGCAATATGGGTGACTGTGCAGGTATTGGCAATATAAATATCTGCCCCGTCACCAGGGGAAACAAGTTGAAATCCGGCCTGGCTAAAACGGTTAGCCAGAGATTCCGTCTCGGCCTGATTGAGCTTACAACCTAATGTGTAGAAAGCCACCCTCATTGATATGGATTATAGTATCTTGCCCAAGTTCTTACAAAGTCTTCTACCTTGAGGGGAGAGTATTCAGATGAGGCTGAGATTCTTCGCCTTCGGCTCAGAATGACAAGAAAGAAGGGTCTCAGAATGACAAAAATGAGGGTGCTCAGAATGACGCTTCCATCCTGTCATTGTGAGGAGCCGCAGGCGACGTGGCAATTCCTAAAAAGGATGTGTGATTGCTTCGTCCCGATTTTATCGGGACTCGCAACAACGTTTTGTTTAAGCCTTTTCTGTGATATAGTTAGCGATTCTGACCAAGACATTAAACTGGGTACGAAATTGAACCAAGGAACTCGATGGAAAATCCTGCCCTCGGTGCCAGACGAATACTTAAATGCCTCTGACCTTCCTCCCCTGGTTGCTCAAGTTCTCTATAATCGAGGTGTTAAGCCGGAGGAAATTGAACCTTTCCTGGCTGTTGACCACAGGCTGGAAGGCAATCCCTTCCTGCTTCCTGATATATCGAAAGCTGTAAGCAGAATCTATAAGGCCGTGCTTTCCCGGGAAAAAGTAGCCATCTATGGCGACTTTGATGTTGATGGAGTGACAGCCACAGTTATTCTTGTCGAGGGGCTGTCAAGGCTGGGTGCTGAAGTCATTTGCCATATTCCTGACCGCTTTAGTGAAGGCCACGGATTAAAGATTTCAGCTCTGGAGAAGCTTCAGGCACAGGGGGCAAGTTTGGTTATTACTGTTGATTGTGGCGTAACTGACCTTACAGAGGTAAAACGGGCTCGAGAGATGGGAATGGATGTGATTATTACCGACCATCACATTCCATTGGAGAGCCTGCCTCGAGCCGTAGCTGTAGTTGACCCGAAGCGAAAGGATTCGATGTATCCCTATCCAGATTTGGCTGGTGCTGGCGTTGCCTTCAAGTTTCTGCAAGCGCTATTCCATAAGGATAATAAAGAGAAATGGCTGGCCAGATTTCTGGATTTGGTAGCTTTGGCTACTGTTACCGACTTGTCTCCCATGGTTGGTGAGAATCGTTACCTGGTGAAGGCAGGGCTGAGAGAGCTTAATAATAGCTCCCGCGTGGGAATTCAAGAAATGGTTAAATTGGCCGGGCTGAAGCCAGGTGAACTTGACCCTGAAGATATCTCCTGGGTACTGGGACCTCGCCTCAATGCTGCTGGCAGGATGGACAATGCCTCTACCAGCTACCAGTTGCTCACTACTCAGTCCCCAGAGGAGGCTCGCCTCCTGGCCCTGGAGCTAGAGAGAAGGAATGCCGAGCGGCAAAAATTAACCACTGAAGTATTAAGCCGGGCGAGGGAGAAACTAGCCACCAAACTACACTTGCCATTGCTTATAGAGAGCGACGAAAGTTATTCCATCGGTGTTATCGGGCTTGTTGCCGGCAAGCTCGTAGATGAATTTTACAAGCCTGTTATTATCATCAGCCTGGGTTCGGAGCTATGTCAGGGTAGCTGCCGCAGCATAGCTGAGTTTAACATTGCATCTGCTTTAGAAAATTGCCGCGACTTGCTTACTGCCTTTGGTGGCCATCCCTTAGCCGCTGGCTTCACTGTAACGCGCCAAAATTTAGCTCAGCTAGAGGAGTGTATTACCAGACTAGCTACGGACCAATTAGGTCAGCTTGACCTTCGCCCGGAAATAGTGATTGATGCCGAGCTTCCCTTATCTACTTTTAGTGGAGAGGCCTTTAACCTTATGCAAAAATTGAGCCCTTTTGGTCGAGGCAATCCGCAGCCAACCTTTCTTTCTCGACAGGTCGAGGTAATCGAGTGTCGTAACTTCGGCAATCGAAGCGAGTGGCTGAGACTAAAACTCAAACAAGGAAACATAACCTGGCAAGCTGTAGATTTTGAGTCGCGGAGAACAAGGGAAGAGATTCCATCTCACGTGGATATTGTGTATAACCTGGAGGAAAGTCGCTGGAATGGAGAAGAGGTGCTGAGTCTTAATCTCCGTGACTTTGCTCCGGCTCAGCCTCGTTAGCAAGCTCGGTCACCAAAGCCTGCTTTTTGAACCTGCGCATTCTGATAGTGAGCCAGGGCAAAAATATCACCAATATGGATAAGTCAACAAGTTGGGCGGCACGAAGACCCCAGAGCACTGGTTCCTCATCACGGAGAAACCTTAAGCTAAGATCACCGGTGGCAAAAATACAAAGACAGAAAAACAAGAGGCCGCCTTCGGGTTTGAATTTTCCCCGAAGTTGCCACACTATAGCGAAAACTATCAGACCCCATAATAAATGATAAATCTGAGTGGGGTGTATTGGAGTATTTAGAGGGGCAAGGCTATTCGGGTTAGTATAAACGACTGCCCAAGGCAAATCAGGAGCAGGAATGCCATAGCAGCAGCCGTTTATCGTACAACCAATCCTGCCGATGGCTAGAGCTAAGGGTGTTCCCACAGCAGCGGCATCGCCTAGACTAAGTAGCTCAGAGAAGCGCATTCTCGTTACCCCCATATAGATCAATGCTGCCACAATGACGCCGACAATCATCCCGTTTTGAGCAAGGCCAGCAAAGCCGATGATTTCTCGGGGGTTTGCTACGAAATGCTCCCAATCGTAGATTATATATGCGAGCCGACCTCCGATAAAGCCGCCAGCAATACACCAGAGCGCAAGGCTGTAGAGATCACGCTTAATGCCCAGCCTTTTTGCTTGCCGGGGAACTATGATTAGCATTGATATAACTGCTACAGCCACCATAATCCCATACCAACGTATCTGTAGGGAGCCAATGGTGAAAGCAACTGTGTTTACGCTGATAGTGAGCATTTGTCTTTTCCTTTCAGTCTAAGAAAAGATGGCATCAACAAAAACTTTGGCATCAAAGGGAGCCATATCCTGCAATTGTTCACCCGTGCCAATATAAGAAATGGGTATGTTTAACTCATGACAGATGGCAAATACTATACCACCTCTGGCTGTGCCGTCAAGCTTGGCCAGGAAAATATCGGTGACGTCCACAGCTTCGGTGAAATGTTTGGCCTGGGTCAGTCCATTTTGCCCTGTTGTAGCGTCCATGACCAGCAACACTTGATGTGGGGCTGAAGCATCGTGCTTAGATACCACCCTCTTTATCTTCTTGAGTTCTTCCATGAGATTAAACTTGGTGTGAAGGCGACCAGCGGTATCGATGATCACCGCGTGAGCATGGCGGTTATATCCGGCCTGAACGGCATCATAGGCAACCGCTCCAGGGTCGCCCCCGGACTGATGGGCGATGACTTCGGCGCTGGCTTTCTCTCCCCAATGTTTGAGCTGCTCGATAGCTGCTGCTCTGAAGGTATCCGCTGCCGCCAGGATAACTCGCTTTCCCTGCGAGGTGAGGCTGTAGGCCAGCTTGGCAATGCTGGTCGTCTTGCCCGAGCCATTCACGCCGACCACAAGGATAACCTGGGGGGATTCTTTTCCTTCACTTCGTTCAGAGTCAGAATAAAATGGAGCGGAGGGCTCAGGATGGCAGTAAGTGAGGGGCCTCGATGTGGAGACGCTTAATAAGCTTACCATCTCCGCTTTTAAAGCTTCCCGTATCTGAGATACCTCTGAAAGCCTGTCTGTTTTCACCCGCTGTTTGACTTTACTCAGGAGTTTGCTCGTAGTCTCTACACCGACGTCAGCCGAGACAAGCAATTCCTCCAATTCCTCCCAGACCTCATCCCCGAAGGCGTCCCGGTTAAAAATGTTAGCTATCTTGCCGAACCAGGTTTCCTTACTTCTTTTTACTCCTGGTTCAGCCTTTTTCAACAAATCAAGCAAGCTGCCTCCGTCATCAAGGGTACCCCTATATGATAGCACAAGTGTAGACGACTTTTTAGCCGGTGATTTCTCGTCTTTCTGGCGAAGGTAGCTCCGGCTCTTTCCCTAAGAATAAAAGAGGATATACGACGTCGCTCAGGCAGCAGGGAATCCAGACTGCCAGAAACAAAATCAGGAAGATGAAAGGAAGCAAAGGGATCCAATTATCGGCTATTCCAAATGCTACGATGTAGAATAGGGATGCCCAGGTACTCAACAATACGTGTCCGAAGTGCGGGATTTTGGTTGTTTGCCTCCAATAGCCGATAGCAATGCCAGCAAGTGCAACAGAATTTATCACTATCCACTTTTCAATCCCGATAACGGGCATTTTTGTGGTGTCGATAAAGGGCACTTCAAATTCCATCGGAATGTGAAGTAAGGTTCCTCCCAGATAAGGAATTATGGCATCGCTTATCGTGGCTATACCGATCGACCCTGTCCAGCCAATCAAAATTGCCACCCATATTTTGCCTTTCTTGTATCTCATATACATAGCCGTGGTTACAAGTGCGCTCAGTAAAACGTGGAGCGGGTGTGAGATGTAAAAAGCAGTTTGAGAAATATGCTGAGGTACATGGCCTAAAACCACTATGACCAGGATGATAATGCCCGTAACAGCGCCAAGGGCGGTGAATGGGACATGCTCTTTGAGTTCGTGCGCTATTCTCTTGCCCATTTCTTATTTTGCTAATGGGGCTATTTTTTATAACACCGGGAACAAAGTCCAGAAAATTCGGAAAGGTGATGTTCGCTATGGAAGCCGCAATTCAGGGCGAGATTGTTTTCCTCTTGGCACAATTCTTTGTCGGCAAATTCCCGAATGGCTCCGCAGTGCTGGCAGACCATGAAGCGATGGCAGCCTTCTACAGCATCCAGGCTACACTTCACAAAGCCGCCGCTGGATAGCACTTTGTGAGCTAGATTAAGGCTGCAAAGCAAATCGAGTATGCGGTAGATAGTAACGTGGTTTAGATATTTGCCCCTGGCGCGCAAAATCCCCTGTATATCGTAAGGGGAAAGCGGTTTTTCAATTTCTTCCAGAACTTCGAGCACCAGCTTCCGCGGCCTGGTTGCTTTATAACCTTGAGCTTGCAAAATTCGAATTGAGTCTCGAACCACGGCAGTATTATACTGGAGCGAGAAACTAAATGCAACACTATTGCAATTAGCCTTGGGAATAGTCGCTTTTTCGCCTATAGGGTCAACTCTATTCTTCTTCCTACACTTTACCCACCGGGATTGCTTGGGCTGACTTCCAAGTTCTTCTCCCTCCATGAGGGAGAGGGTTGGGGTGAAGCAAAAGAGGTTGACTCCGTTTTGTTCTGGGCTTGCCAGGCGCTCATATCCCGGAATTTCGGCGCGAATATAATGGGGCAACCATTATAGGATCCTTTCACGACGTGTCTGTCACTGATCTAGTTGAACCAGCCCCAAAAAGGCTCACATGTTACCCTTGGCGAGAAGGGGGTGGGGGTTTCCCCCACCCCCTTCTCGCTTACTCAGGGAGCGACACTATTACCGCGCTTATGGTCTCCCGTCGACTAATCAGGTGCTATGCTAAAATCTATCTTTTGTGACGGCACGCCGATGAAATCATACTCCTCCTGGCCCACCACAAGGACCTGCGGACCGAACTGATTGTCAATCGGTAGCCACTCCTCGTAGAACATCCCGCCGTCTATCCAGTAAAATACCAAGTGGTCATCCGGATACATGACCTCCGTTACGTCGCCGCTTTCAACTATTGTCTTCTTGACGGGGTTGGCGAAGTAAGCGGGTGGCCACACTGTGACCGATTGCTCTGTGAACTGGTCCCAGAGCTCAATATCTGCCCCCACGATCGGGGGCTCTCCGGTGACCGTGTAGACCAAGAAGTGGTCGAGACCCACCGGCGGGTCCTGGAGCCCCTTCTTAGTTGGCACAGCCAGCATGACTGGACCGGACACGTATAACTCCTGGTAGACGGGGGGTTCAACCAGCGGAGCAAGCGGGTCAAACTGGTTAGAGACCTGCACCCACCACCCCGGAGTTATTTCTTCGTAGTCCAGTTCGTAGAACGTGTAGTGGTCGTTCCAGTTCGAGACCGGCGTCCACACTTCGCCGTGGTACTTGTTGACAGGGTTGGCGAAGAATACGGGCATTCCCACCGTTGCGTTGAGAGGTTCGCCGAGCCATTCTGCTATGAACTGGTCCTCCAGCTGCACAGGCACCCCGTACATTGGCGGTTCGTCCGCCCAGGTCGCCCAGTAGACCTTGAAGTGGTCGAGCGGCTGCTCCCAGGATATCTTCTGGGACGGCACGGCGAGAACGTCTCGGTAGGTCAGGTGGAGGGTTTGCTCACCGAACTGATTGACAATCTGTATACTCTTATCGATAGACTCGTCGAACCCTATGTCTTCTATCGAGTAGAATACCAGATGGTCTTCGTCCTTCTCGATCTCCGTTACATCGCCGCTGTCAACTATTGTCTTCTGGACGGGGTTGGCGAAGTAAATGGGTTCCCAAACCACGACATCTTCCTCGATGAACTGGTCCTTGAGATTCACACCCACCTCAGGGAACTCTTTACCAATAACCTCGTAGACCAGGTAGTGGTTGAGACACAACGGATCTTCATGACCCTCCTTCGTGGTGGGTACAGCCAGGTAGTACGGACCGACCACCGTCAGTTCCTCGTCGTCCTGAAACTGGTTGTTGACCACCACTTGCCACGAGTCTAGCATGGGCTCTTCTTCTCCGTAGTCTAGCGAGTACAAAGTGTAGTGGCGGTTCTCGTCGGCAATCGGTGTTACATCATCATTGTGTATCTTCTGGACAGGGTTGCCGAAGGATATGGGATCTCCCACCGTTGCGTTGAAAGTGCCGAACTGGTCCACCAGCTGCACCTCCTCCCCTACGTACAGCCCTTCCTCCCAGTTCACGGTGTAGAACTTGTAGTGGTCGGGTGGCGTGAGCTCAAAATTGGCGGTGACGATTACATCTTCAGCTGGAATTTTGATAGTAGTCTCTAATGCGCTAGCATTACCGAGTGTGCCCGCCGACGTCGTCCAGCCAACAAACCGATAGCACGGGGCAGCTACCGCTTTTATATCGACTACTTTGTTTTCCGCGTAAGGCGACGTGCCCGTCTCATCGGTCGCCGCTCCACCTCCAGCAGGGTTTACTGCCATGATCAGTTCGTAGGTATCAGCAGGAACACAGCTTAATATCCCGGCGACTAAGGCTACCACAATCAACAGGATGCCAATTTTGGCAAAATAACTGTGTTTCATCGAACCAAAAATCGTTTTCATATTTTCACCTCCCTTTTTGCTTGCCCAATAACTTGGGCAACTACGTTTTTAAACAGCCGCAAGATTCTGGTTCCCCGAGATATCAGTGCATGATTCGTCACCTCCTCGCGCTCAAACCTCCATAGCTCACTGATGCTCCCCCTTGAGCACAAGCCTTGTATTATTTTTCTGGGAGCGCTATTTCTTATGTAAATTATAACATCACTATTGAAGAAATTGTCAATGGTTGTTGTGATTTTCCGGATTATTCATTGACTCTCAGGTCACAAGCTCTTCAAGCAATACTATGGCAGCTTCTTTATCCAGGGGCTGGTTATTATTGCCGCACTTGGGCGATTGCACGCAATAGGGGCAGCCATTCCGGGCGTGAAGCCTATACCCTGCATCCTACGGTAACGCTCTCCCCCAGTCCACTTCTATGGCGTATTTGATGCATTTGCTAAAGATCTCATAGTCAAGACAAGGACATACAATATTATTTCTGTCCAAAATCCCCCTAGCTTTTGTGTCATCAAATATTCTGGCATCGTGAAAATTTGGCTCATATACGTTAATGAACGAATCAAACAAGTCTTCCAGAGCATTCCTAGGCTGGTTTACAAAATCCTCAGCCGGCACAGATTTGTAGCCCACAGCATTGAAGAATTTTTCCCCGAATAGAATGAGCTCGTCGAGTGTGCTTGGCTTTCTACTTACCAAATGAAAAATACCGCTGTCCGGGTAATTCTCCATAATTGCTATACAGCCGCCAACTGCAAAATCGATAGGAACCAAATCAAATGAACTTCCATCTATTTTTCCGATTCGGATAGGCATATAAATTTTGCCATCCTCAGTCTTTCTAACACCCAGCTTCTCAGCCTTCAAACCATCATTTTCTTCGATATCCCTTTCAAATAGCTTCTTCAAATAATGTCCCGCCCTGAAAGGAACGTAGAAGGCCTTGAAGCTCAAGCTCTTTCCTGTTCTTGAATCTCCGTAGGTTATCGAAGGACGGTATATATTCACTCTTATCCCCTCTCTACCGCAAGTTTCGAGCACGTGGCCTTCAGCTATATGTTTAGTTTCCTCGTAAACATTGTAGAACTGCCACTGAGGTACATATTCCTCCATACACCTTCCGCGAACCTTCCCCGCGACATATACGCTGCTCATATGATGAAAGAAATAACATTTGCTCTCCGCTGCTAGCCTTAAGACGTTGAGCGTGCCCTGAATATTTACATTTTCCGCTTGCTTTCTTTCCCTTGCCAGAAATGACGTATCGGCGGCGCAATGCCATATTTCGTCAACGTTTTCCGATAGATAAGTGTACACCTCATCATCTAAGGCTAACCGGGGTTCATCCACCTGCCCACTCACTACTTTGAAGTTTTTGTTATAAGGAAGGCCATGCCACTCCAGGACTTTTTGAACCCTTTCGTAAGCACTTAGATTGTGCTTCGGCCGACATATGAAGATAACGAAGTAACCTCTCTTCAATAGCTCTGCTGCAATATGACTCCCCATAAAACCGGTGCCCCCGGTCAGGAATATCACGCTTTCTACGTTCTTTCTCTTTTCAACTATATAATCTACAGACCTCCTCATTTACTCCCCCCTTAGCAAGGTCCCTTAGGTCCGATTCTTTATTCGCCACAGAGATTCTAGCACCCGAAATATATTGGATACCTTTAGCTCTCTGCAAAATCTGGTGGTAAGTAAAGCTCTTTGTCTAATAAGGACTTACGACCCTTTAACCTCCTCACTACGGATGCACAATTTTCTATCTGATGGGGTATGCCTACGTATATAGCAAATTCTCGCTTCTGCATAGCCCTTGAAACACTATGGAAACAAGTGCGGGGGCCTTCATTTCCTGTGTGAATGCGCTTACCTTGTTCATCGATTCTATCAGGGCATTAGCTGCATTTTCCCTTTCCTGATTATTCGTCTGGTCAAAGTAATAGACATGTTCTATCTGGGCCCGCTTGCCAAAGTCCATTGGATTTATAACTCCTAAACCGCCCCTCAAGTTATATTTGCCACCGATTGATTTCAGCATATCACATATTTCAACCACTTTATCCAGGTTATCTAGGGAAACGAAGGCAAAGCCTGGAGCATATGCATACTTTCTGCCTATTCTGCTTGAGAGAATCCTGTACATATTTAGCCAGACCAGGTCTGTCATTTCCGGCTTGGAATATAACTTCTTGAAGAAATCCTGCAAATCTTCGTCGACTACCGCGGCTATATTCTCAGGTGAAGGAGATAAGACCATCTCTACTAGAGGCCTTGTTTCTTCCTTGAACAGGAATTTGTTAGGCTTTTCAGCCCCTGAAAGTTGGCGTAGTATTTCCATCCCTTCATCGCTATAAAATTTTGGTAAACCTAGCATAATTGTTCTGACCATCTCTTGATCTATAGTAACGTCTGCCATTTCTTTTATTGTCCTTACCGTGTATTTATCCCCCACCACCATTAGCAGGTATTTCGCTTCTATTTCTTCTGTGAAGAAACGCCTGAGTTCCTCTGATGTCTGGAAAGTCGGGGAGATGAACGGTGCAAAATATTCTAATCCCAGAATCGAATCGACTAGGCCTAGCCTCCTTCTAGCTATCTCCCGCATCATCTCTAAGGCTTCATGAAGGTCTGAGAAGGGAACCAAAATTCCCTCTTCATCTTCTACAATTGGGTGAAGTCTTACGGTAATCTGAGTACATATGCCAGGGAGAGGAGCCAGAGTACCCGGGGGAGGCACAGAATATTTAAGTATATTCGGCGCATCCTTGTCGTTTGTCCTGAATATTCTCCCATCAAGAGCAACAATTTCTGCATCAACGTAATTATCGCCCGCATATCCGTAGGCATGGCAAAGAGTCCCATAAATACCGGTCATTATCATATTAGCGCAGACGCATGCTGCCGGTTCTGCCACACTGGCTCTCATTCTGTGCTTGTTCGCTTCCTTCTGCATTTCAAACGAGGTCACTCCTGCTCCAACGGTGGCAGTCCAGTTCTTGGGATCCACTTCGAGCGTTTTCATTCTGCTCAGGTCAATAATGATTCCCTCTCCCAGGGTAAGTCCATGGCTGTTCTGGCCGGTGCCTCTGGGTATAAATGGGATTTTATACCCGTTGGCTGTTTTAACAACCTCGGCAACCTCCCGGGTAGATTCAGGCATGACAACATATCCAGGCATATGGCGTAAGTGACATGGGCCTATATCTCCGGAGTAACTGACTGGCCTCATATCTACGGAGTAACTGACTAAGGTCGCGGGGTCGACTGGGCCTATATCTCTGGAGTAGGTCACTAAGATTGCGGGATCGTTTGTCGCCCATTCGCCGCCGACAATTCCTCTTAAATCGCGTAATACCTGGTCTTCCACCGGACTTTCAATCGGCTCATTTCCCTGCACGACAGCTTCAACATATTCCTTAAGTGCCTCCATGACTTTCATAGGTCGAAGTTCAGTCACGAAGTAACACTGCTTATCGCATATTCCACACAAGGTGCAGGACCTTGCTATGTCAATAAGCCTTTCAGTGACAGGTATCAGCTTGTTAGCCAGGGCATTAACGATCTCCATTCCTCCCTGGGGGTAGTAAGCCGCATATTTATGTTTAATCCCGGAAGGGCAAACGCCTGTCCCTAAGAAATCTATCTTGCACATACCGAAATGGACACATTTCGCCGCTATATTCTTAACTTCTTCTAATCCCATGGCTACAACCTCCTGTGCTGACCAGAAGTGTCTAAGCTAGTAACCCCCAAGTCGTTACTAAATTTGCTCACTCCGCTTTATCTTTGAGATGAAAAGCCTTTGAATATCTGGAATATAAGAATATCAAACGACCGCCGCCTACTTATAAGCTATCCGCCAAATCAGGCCAGGTTTTATTGTCAGATGATTGTCTTCCTTTATTTATCTTACCAGTTCTCCGACCAGCTCTTCAAGCAATACTATGGCAGCTTCTTTGTCCAGGGGCTGGTTATTGTTGCCGCACTTGGGCGATTGCACGCAGGAGGGGCAGCCCTCAGCGCAGGGACATTCTTCGACAGCTTTCAAAGTGGCTTGCCAGAGCTCGGTTATCATCTCGAATCCCTTCTCAGCGATGCCAATGCCGCCGGGGTGGGCGTCGTAAATAAAAATCTGCGACTTGCCAGTGTCGGGGTGAAAAGGAGTGGAAACGCCGCCAATGTCGTTGCGGTCGCAAAGGGCAAATAAGGGAAGTATGCCGATGGCAGCGTGTTCGCAAGCATGTAAACCGCCGTGGAAGTCGAGCCCGGCATCGGCTATTCTATTAATTGCCTTCTGGGGCAAATCGAACCACAGGCCCTTGGTGGGAAAGTTTTGTGATGGCAAATCAAGAGACTCCTCCCCGATAACCTCTTCCGTGAACTGCCTCTTCTTTTTAAAGCCGACTACCGTGGTAGTGACGTCAACATCTCCGAAGTAAATCTTCACCCTATGGCAATCTTTTTCCTTGAGCAGCCGCGTGACCCTGATGTCGTTTATTTCCATAGTCTGAGTATAGTAATCTACAGACCTCGGTTCTGCCCAGGCAATGCGCCGGGCTGAATCGAGTGCCGTGACAAGGTAAGATTCACCTTGGTGGAGGTAGATGGCGCCCGGGTGTACCTGGAAAAAGGCGACGCTGGCTTCCACTGTCTCTAACAAGCAACCTTCCCGACCATCAACGACAGCATAATTTTGTCCTGATGTTGCCCTGATATTTATATCCTGTGCGGGATAGGAGATAGAAGGAGCGGGATGCCACCTCTCATGACGTTTTCTTAACTTCCCTTCTTGTTCCAGATCGGCTAGCATGGTACTAATTTCGCCAAAAAATTCCTCATCCTTAGCTTCTAGCGGTTTCTCCCAGGCGGCGCAAAGGAGGTGGGGCTTCAGGATATAAGGGTTGTCAGGATTGATTATGGCGTTGTCAAAGTTCTTGCTGAAAAAGAAATCTGGATTACGCATCAGGTATTGGTCGAGCGGATTTTCCTGGGAGATAAGAAAGCTCAAAGAGCTGTGGGTGCTTCGTCCGCTGCGCCCGGCTTGCTGCCAGGCGCTGGCGATGCTGCCGGGATAGCCGGTGAGAACGGTTGCCTCCAAATCGCCAATGTTTATTCCCAGCTCCAGGGCAGTCGTGGCGACCAAGCCGAGAAGCTCGCCGTCAAAAAATTGGCGCTCAATTCGGCGTCTGTCTTCAGGAAGGTACCCTGCCCGGTAAGGGCTGATTTTATCCCTCAGGGGAGGTGGCAGTTGCCCCTGGGTATAGATATAAATGAGTTCGGTAAGCTTGCGAGTGCGGGCAAACGCCAGACTACGAATCTCTTTTTGGACAAGCTCTCCGAGAAGAAAAGCTGCCTCGCTATTGGGACTGCGCCGGCTGGTCTTAGCCTCATCAATGACAGGTGGATTCCAGAAAGCAAAGTATTTTTCGCCATGTGGTGAGCCGTCTTCAACAATGGCTTCAAAAGGCAAGCCGACGAGGTTTTGGGCATGCTTTTGGGGATTGGCGATGGTGGCTGAGCAGCAAATGAACTGGGGATTGGAGTTATAAAAGGCGCAAAGCCGCCGCAACCTTCGCAGGACATTGGCTACCTGAGAGCCGAAAATACCTCGATAAATATGAGTTTCATCTATTACGACATATTTGAGGTTGCGAAACAATCTGGACCACGATTGGTGATTGGGCAAAATGCCCAAGTGGAGCATATCCGGGTTAGTGAGCACTATCCTTGCCTGTTTTCTTATGTTTGTTCGCTCATTCTGTGGTGTATCCCCGTCGAACGTAGCCATGGCTTCCGGGGGGATTGCTTCGCCCCGACTTGCCGGGGCTGGCAATGACAGGAGGCTAGCGATTTGTCTTACGCTACGTAGCTGGTCCTGGGCCAGAGCTTTCGTGGGGAAGATATAAATAGCACGGCTATCCTTATCATGTAAAAACGCATCGAGCGTGGCTAGGTGATAGCACAGGGTCTTGCCACTGGCGCTGGGCGTGGCTATAATCACGTTTTTCCCGGCCAGGATGGCATTCAGGGCTTTTGCCTGGTGACTGTAAAGAGCTGATATGCCCAGGGACTCCAGGCATGTTTGAAGGTTGGGGTGGAGAGGGTTATCCAGTTTGCCAAAAATAGCGCCTTGATGAGGAATGTGTTCAATGTAGACAATCTGTTGGCTATAATCGGTTAAGCTGACAAGGTGGTGAAGAAAAGCAGCGGCATCCATTTATATTAAACCTAAGAAAGTTTTATGGCTCTTTAGAAGCTCCCACAAAAATTGATTCCAAATCTAACCGGGTGGTTTAGGGAAAGGTTTCTATTTCCGAACTCAATAGCTCTACATCGGGGTAGTTCTGGACAACGAACTTTACGACATTGGCCAGAGTTTCATCGGCATGCCTTCTGTGGCTGCTAACGCAAGCTATGCCTAAAGTGGCTATTTGCCATAAACCCTGGTTATCCACCTCGGCTACGGAAACATTGAACTTATTCTGTAGTCGTGTAATGATGGACTTAATTACCTGTCTTTTACCTTTAAGGGAATGGTTCTCGGGAAGGCGAAGCTCAATTTGGCACATACTGACGTGCATTGGTTGTTTCCCTCTTTATTTCTCTGCCTATAAGGCGAGGGTAAACCTCGCCACTACATTCACCTGTAGGGGCGGGGCTTGTCCCCGTCCGTAATTTTCAAGTAAGAGGTTTGGGAGCTATAATCCCTTTCTAACAATATAAGTGACGAGGTCAGCAAGACGACAGCTATAGCCCCACTCGTTGTCATACCAGGCCAACACCTTTACAAAGTTGTCATCAATGACCATGGTGCTTAGAGCGTCGAAGATAGCACTGGCGGGATTGCCCTTAAAATCTGAGCTCACCAGTGGCTGGTCACAATATTCCAGAATTCCCTTAAGCTCTCCGTCAGCAGCCTTCCGAAAGGCATCGTTAACCTCTTCAGTGCTTACCTTTCTCTTCAAATCAGCTACAAAGTCCACAAGAGATACTATGGGGGTAGGCACTCTTATGGCGATGCCATGAAGCTTGCCCTTAAGCTCAGGTATGACCACAGTTACGATGCGAGCGGCGCCGGTGGTGGTGGGTATAATGTTGGTACCGGCAGACCTTGCTCGGCGCAGGTCGCTGTGAAACACATCCAGTATTTTTTGGTCATTAGTATAAGAGTGGACGGTGGTCATTAGCCCGTGAACAATGCCAAAGTTTTGGTGAAGGACTTTAACTACAGGGGCAATGCAATTAGTGGTACAGGAGCCGTTGGATATAATGCGGTGCTTAGCCGGGACATACTGCCCTTCATTGACGCCGAGGACGATGGATATATCCTCTTCTTTAGCCGGTGCGGAGATAATTACTTTCTTAGCACCGCCTTGAAGGTGAGCAGCAGCCTTGCTCGCCTGGGTGAAAAGCCCGGTAGATTCAATTACAATGTCCACCC
>Ga0307378_10004167_pt1 | contig 20800 bp, 14 predicted proteins | sample UN1MG_FD_202238 | JGI IMG/M metagenome (GOLD analysis project Ga0307378, IMG submission 202238) | Soil microbial communities from Risofladan, Vaasa, Finland - UN-1 | ecosystem: Environmental > Terrestrial > Soil > Coastal area > Acid sulfate soil | place: Finland: Risofladan, Vaasa | collected... | reverse complement strand
GCTTCGCCTAAGCCTAGCCAGTAACGGCACTTAAGAAACCGGCCCCACTCCCTTGCCGACACCTTGCGAGAAACTTCGGATTCTTCGGTTAAGGCCAAGGGCCGCCGGATTTCGGCGTTGCAAGGGCGCGGCCCGGCCCCTATACTCCGCATGAGGTCACGGAGGCGCTGGCGCGTCCATCGAAAGGGCCATGGAAATGAACTTAGCCGCCTGGTTTTGCCTTGGGATGCTCACGATGGCGATGTTCTGCCTGTACGGCGCTGCGCCGACGCCGGCGCGGGGCGCGGGCGGCAGCGGCGAGCCGACGGACCTCTGGAACCTGGCCAGGAGCAAGCAGCAGGCGCACCGATTCTCGACGCTGTTTACTGCCCAGGACGTGCGCAGCCGCCTGAACACCGATGAGGGCATCGATTCCGCAATCGACTGGTGCAAGAAAACCGCCGTGACGAAGGTGTACGTCGAGACGTTCCGCGACGGCTACCAGGCCGAGCGCCCCACGCTCCAACATGCCAAGGAACGTCTCGCCGCGGCGGGCCTCGTGGTGTCCGGGTGCGTGACGCCGACCAAGGTGGGCAAGCCCTCGACGGGCTGGGGGGGCCTGATCTCGTGCTACACCGACCAGAAGGCGCAGGAGAGGATTCAGCGCATCTTCGAGTTTACCGCCGGCATCTTCGACGAGATCATGATCGACGACTTCTGGTTCACCGACTGCGCCTGCCCCGAATGTGAAGCCGCGCGACGTGCCAAGACCGTCACGGTCGGTCCGCACACGTACCCCGTGACGGGCGACACGTGGGAAGACTACCGCTCGGAACTTATGGTCCGCGTGTCGCGCGATCGGGTGCTCGGCGTCGCTAAGCGTGTGAACCCCAAGGCGCGGCTCATCATCAAGTACCCGCAGTGGTACGACAACTTCCATGAGCGCGGCTACGAGGTGGTGCGGGAGACGGCCGACTTCGACGTCATATGGGTCGGCACCGAAACCCGCGACTACCAGGACAAGCGGTGGGGCGGCACCGTCCAGTACGAGGCGTACTTCATCATGCGCTGGCTCGGCGGCATCGGGGGGGCGAAGTGCGGCGGCGGATGGTTCGACTGGCTCGGCACCACCCAGCGCACCTACGTTGAGCAGGCCCGCCAAACCGTCCTGGGCGGGGCACGCGAATCCATGCTGTTCTGCTACGGCGGACTCCAGGGCAGCACGGGGCCGAAGAATATCGAGGCGCTGCGACCCAACTTACCGGAACTGCTGGCTGTCGCCCAAGAGGTCGGGCGCCGCCCCATCATCGGAATCGCCGCCTACAAGCCCCCCAATAGCCATCCGGAGGGCGAGGCTCGTGTCTTTGACTTCGTGGGGATGCTGGGTCTGCCGCTGGCGCCCTGCCACGAGTTCCCGGCCGATGCGCCGGCGGCGTTCTTCTCCGTCCACGCCCTTAGAGACGCCGACCTCGCCGCCAAACTGTCGGCGTTCATTGCCACCGGCAAGCCCGTGTTGATCACCGACGGGCTCGCGAAAGCACTGGCAGGCAAAGTGGACTTGGCGAAACCCAACGTGCAGGTGCTGGCCGTGAAGGGCCAGCCCAAGGCGCTGCTGCAACTGTCCGAGAATGACCTGAACGCGCTGCGGGCGCCGCTGCTCGGGGCGCTCAAGGCGTCGTTGCTCGCGCCCAACCAGGTTGCGCTCTACCTGTTCCGCGACGGAAGTTGGGTGATCGAGAACTTCAACGATGACCCCGCGACGGTGGAGTTGAACGGCAAGCGGCTCACCGTGGAAGCACGGGGGTGGGTCTACCAGTGGAACGGACCGTGACGCCCCCTCGGCCGCAAAGGACGTGATGGCCCATCGTAGCGAGGTGGCGGGAAGCGTCGATGCTTGGCCCTTGTCTCTTTCCTGGCCGATGCGTGCGGACCGTGGCGCAGACAAGAGACGTCGGTGCTTGTAGAATAGGGCCGACGGAATTACCGGAAGCGACAAGGGTCACAAACGGTTTGACACGGACCTTGCGAAAGGACAAGACATGGCATTTACGCTGCGCCTCGGCGCCCAGGCGCCTGACTTCAATCTGCCCGGAGTGGACGGTCGCGACTACGCCCTTGGGGACTTCAAGTCCGCCCCGATCCTTGTCATCGAGTTTTCCTGCAATCACTGCCCGTTTGTGATCGGCTCGGAAGACCGCCTGAAAGCCCTGCACCGGAAGTATGGGCCGCGCGGCGTGGCGATCGTCGCCATCAATTCCAACGAGACGGTCCATCACCCGGACGACTCGTTCGACCACATGGTCACGCGCGCCAAGAAAGACGCGCTGCCTTGGGTCTACGTGCGCGACGAATCGCAGGACGTTGCCCGCGCGTATGGGGCCCTGCGGACGCCGCACTTCTACGTTTTCGACTCGTCTCGGCGGCTGCGGTACGGCGGTCGCATGGACGATAATCCGCACGAGGCCGACAAGGCCACGACCCACGAACTAGCCGACGCGCTGGACGCCCTTCTGGCGGACCAGGAGCCGCCCATCACGTTGACGAACCCGATTGGCTGCAACGTGAAGTGGATCGGCCAGGACGCCCACTGGATGCCGCCGGAGGCGTGCGACTTGGTTTAGGTTCCGTGCACCGGGTTCAACCCGACCGCCTTCAGGCGGTAAGCTTCCAGCACGTTCGTCGTGGCGTTGTGCGGTAGGCCGCATGGGAGTTCTTGTTGGCGGCACGTTGATGCGGTTGCCGCGAGTCTTGCCCAGAACGCCGCCCTGATGTGAAGCGGTACATGGCGGGCTCCCGTTACGAACCCCTTCATTCCGGCCTCGGTGGGACTAGTCGAGCTGATCTGCCCCCAACTCTGATGCCACTCGTAGAGTGGTAAGTCAACGCGCACCCGCCGGGCGGCCCTGGCTCCACCGTCTCCGGCGCCAGCGGCCGAGGCGCCAGCCGGGCCCGCCAAGCCCGGCCTCTTGCTGGGGCTGGAGAAGCGCTTGTTGTTGACCGGAATGGCGATACAATCGTCAAACAGTCCCACGACGGTCGTGGACTGCAAGTTACCTGGGTAATCCCGGGTGGAAAGGGTCGCGAGCATGGGCAGGACGAGCCGCAGGCGGTTCCTGGCGACGGCGGCGTCGGCCTTGGCGGCGCCGTATCTGGTGCGCGCGTCGGCCCTCGGGGCCGACGGCACGGTGGCCCCGAGCGAGCGAATCGTCCTGGCCTCCATCGGTGCCGGGCCGCGCGGCACGTATGACCTCGGCTGCATGATCGCCGAGAAGGACGTACAGTACGTGGCCATCTGCGACGTCCAGGCGGGGCGGCGCGAGGCCGTCAAGCGCATGGCCGACGCCAAGTATGGCAACACCGGCTGTGCCACGTACCGGGACCTGCGGGAGATGATCGCGAGGCCGGACCTGGACGCGGTGCTGGTGGCGACGGGCGACCGGTGGCACACGCTGGCCTCCATCCTGTGCGCGAAGGCCGGCAAGGACGTTTACAGCGAGAAGCCGTGTGGCCTGACCATCGGCCAGTGCCAGTCGCTGGCCGATGCCATGCACCGCGAGGGCCGCGTGTTCCAGTGCGGAACCCAGCGGCGCAGCAGCGACAACTTCCAGTTCGCGGTCCGCCTGGCCCAGAGCGGCAAACTGGGACGCCTCCGCACGCTGCACGCGTCCATCTACCGTCTCCGCAACCGCCACGACTGGCTCCCGGCCCAGCCCGAGCCGCCCCGGGAGGTGTGCGACTGGGACCTGTGGCTCGGCCCCGCGCCGTGGCGGCCTTACAACAAGCAGTACGTCGACGGCGGCTGGCGGGGGCACGACGACTTCGACTCCGGCGCCACCCTGCTGGACTGGGGCGCCCACACGGTGGACCTGTGCCAGTGGGCGAACTAGGCCGACGGGACGACGCCGGTGGAGTTCGAGCCGACGCCCGCGAACATCACGGCCCGCTACGCCAACGGGGTGGTGCTCGTCATGGACTTTCTGGACAGCCCCTTCGGGAACCGCGACCCGCAGTACCGCACGTCGACGGGGACATGCCCGGTGCGGTTCGAGGGCGACGAAGGGTGGGTCGAGACGGGCGACAGCGGCGAGGTGGCGGTCTCCCGGCCGTCGCTCCTCCGCGAGATGGGGCGGCTGGTCGGCCAGGGAATCAACCCCTCGAACCACGCGCGCAACTTCCTCGACAGCGTGAAGACGCGCCGCCGGACGGCATGTCATGAAGATATCATGCGCCACTCGCACCTGGCGTGCCATGCGGCCGCCACGGCCTGGATCCTCGGCCGCAAGGTCGCCTTCGACCCGGCCAGGGAGGCGTTCGTCGGTGACGACGAGGCCAACCGCATGCGCTGCCGCGCCATGCGCGAGCCCTGGCACGTCTGACACGGGCCGCGAGCCCGCCGGGCCTCCTCAGGATGCTTCGCACGCGGCCCGGCACTGCCCAAGGCGAACTCGCCACGCTCGTCGTGCGCGGCCACGACATTTTCGCCCTGGAGATAAGAGCAGAGCGCGTGCGTCGGCCACATCACTCTCGTGGCCGGAAGTGCCTTGCCTTCCAGGAACCCCCTTGTCAGAATCGCATCCGACCACTGACCTGGCGACGGCGCGGCGGGCAGGGGCCGCCATCTCAAGGCGGCATCCCAGGTCGCAGGGACGTTCGAGCCGACCGATGGACTGAGCCTCCTGAGGAGAGATGCGAAATGGGAACCTTGACGCGGCGGGTCCGCATCGTACCCGTCGTAGCCTGCCTCGTGGGGTTGCTCGCCCCGACGGCGAGTTTCGTCACCCCGGCCGCCTTAGCGGCCGCCGCGGCCGACCGCGGGCCGCTGCTGGGTTCACCGGACTTCAGGCCCACGCCCGAGCGCCCCGTGGGCTGGCGCGGCGACTGGACGGGCCGGTTCCCCGGCGCCACCCCGCCGACCGAGTGGGGCCGCCGGGTCAAGGGGATTACCACGGAGATCCGATACCGGGCGGACAAGCCTTCCGGCGAGCCGGGTCCCGAGAGCCGGCCGTTGGAGTACTTCACCATCAAGGAGTGGCTTGTGGCCGGGCCGTACCCCGTCGAAGACCCCGTCAAGCCAATCGACAAGGACTTCCTGGGCGGCGAAGGCAAAGCCGAGCCCGCCAGGGACGCCAAGGCCGGCAACTTCACGTGGCAGCCCCTGCGCGTCGGCATGGACACCCAGAGCCGCCACGAGCACAACGAAGGCATCTGCGGCGACCTGAACGTTGATTTCGTGTACGTCTTCGGCCACCTGCCCGCGAGCGGGCCCGTCAAGACCCTCGATGTGCCGCTGGACAACCAAGTGGCCTATGCGCACACGTATGTGCATGCACCGTCAGGCGGCCAGGTCATGCTGCGGGTCAACTACAGGGCCGCTGCCATCCAGGTATTTCTCAACGGCCAAGCCGTCGCCATCCAGCGCGGGAAGGCGGTCAAGGTCTCGCTGGACAAGGGGTGGAACCGCCTGCTGGTGAAGGTTGCCAGCGGTCAGGCCGTCGCGCCGGAGGGCCAGAACCCCTGGGTCAGCCGGTGGCGATTCGCGGCCTACCTCGAGCCCGTGCCGCCGGTCTCGTACGAGGCCCGCGGCATCGCCTGGATGACCCCGATGACCGGGCGGAGCATGTCTCAGCCCATCCTCGTCGGCGACCGAATCTACGTCGGCTCGGGCATGACGGACCTTCTGTGTCTCGATAAGAAGACCGGCAAAATCCTGTGGCTGCGATCCAACACGCCCTACGACGCCATGACCGACGAGCAGCGCGCGGCCATCCCGGAGATCAAGGAGAAGATCGAGCCCCTGGTGGCCCGCCTCAGCGCGCTCAACGATGAGGCGGTAAGAGCGATCAATGCGGCCATCTTCCCGGCAGGCTTGTCCTCGGATCAGCAGGCGGCATTGGCCAAGACGCTCAAGGCCAAGTCCGACGCCGAGCGGGCCGTGCACCAGGCCTTCAGGGCCATCGACCGCCAGAAGTATCCGCCGATGTACCTGAACGAGGTCTCATCCAGCAACAGCACGCCCGTCAGCGACGGCACGTACGTCTACTGGGCCTGCGGCGGCGGCATGAAGGGGCCGGGCGCCCACGTGATTGCCTGTTTCGACCTGGACGGCAAGCGGGTATGGAGCACGCACGATTCGCTTGGCTCCCTCGAGCATGGCAACCACATCTCGCCGAACCTGATTGACGGGAAGCTGATCTACGCGGCCAACATGAAGCTCCTGGCGCTGGACGCCAAGACGGGCAAGGAACTGTGGCGTAACAGCCCCGACGACTGGCAGAATGGCGGCCACGGCAGCAACTCGCCCCTGGTTGTCAGGATCGGCGGTGCCGGCGCCATCGTCTCGATGAGGTACATCCATCGTGCCTCCGACGGCACGGTGATTTGCCCCAGCAACCTGGAACTCTGGGGCGTCCTGACACCCATCATCGAGAACGGCGTCATGTTCAACCCGTGCCGGTGGCGCGGCTTCAACGCCCCGGTCTCGTTCGCCGCCGTGAAACTGCCCGCCCGCGTCGAGGCCGGCGTCAAGACGCAGACGATTCTGGACCTGGACGGCAAAGACGCCACCATGCCCGTCCGCATGGGCGGCCCCATTTTCATGGTCGCCTCCCCGCTGTACGTCGACGGGATCGTGTATTCCGTTGAAATGGGCGGCGGGCTGGCCGCCGTGGATACCGTTGCCGGAAAGGCGCTCTATCGCCAGTACCTCGACGGCTACAACCGCTACAACCGTTACACGTACGGCATTGCCGCCAGCCCCACGCTGGCCGCACGGAACATCTACATTATCGATGATGCCGGTTGCACCCACATTCTCCAGCCCGGGCCGCGCCTCAAGGAATTGGGCCGCAATATCATCGAGAACATCCACCTGTCCGGTCATGGCGGCAACCCCGGCAAACAGGAATCCTTCTACACGTCGCCCATCTTCGAGGGCAAGCACATGTACCTTCGCGGCGAAGAATACCTCTACTGCATCGGCGGCGAATGAGGAAGCATCCTCCCATGACACAGGCCGCTGGATGGCTGTTGATCGTGCTCGTCGCGTCCGGGCTCACCGGGCCGGCGGCGCGGTGCGGCCTTGCCGCAGACCCAACCGCGCAGGCGACAGCATCGCCGGGCTCCGCGGCTTTCCGGCCGTCGGCCGATCGCCCCGTGGGTTGGCGCGGCGACGGCGGCGGGCAGTATCCGTCGGCCGACCCGGTCAGCCGGTGGTCCGAGAAGGAAAACGTGCTCTGGAAGACGGAGGTGGGCGCTGGCCAATCCTCGCCCATCGTGGTGGGCCCGCGCGTGTTCATTACCGCCGAGCCCGATTGGCTGATCTGCCTGGACGCCGAAACCGGGAAGGAAACCTGGCGCAAGGCCCACAAGGTGTCTGACTTCCCCGCCGCATCAGACGCCAAGAGGCCGGTCCGGCCGAGTGAGTACGGGGATGCCACACCCACCCCGGTCAGCGATGGAAATCGCATCTGGGTGTTCTTCGGCACCGGGATCGTGGCCTGCTATGACCTGGACGGCAAGTGCCGCTGGGCGAATTGGTATGACATGCGCCGGGTCACCACCTACGGGCGGACCGCGTCGCCGCTGTTGGTCGGCGACCGGTTGCTGGTTCATTTCGGGCCCTTGGTATGCCTGGACGCGGCCACGGGACGTGTGCTGTGGCAAGACGACGGCGCCAAGGCGGCTTACGGCACGCCGGCCCCGGCTCGCATTGGCGACGTGGACGTGGTCGTCACGCCCAAGGGCCACGTCGTCCGCCTTGCCGACGGAAAGGTCCTGGCCGCCGACCTGGGCAATTGCATGTATACCAGTCCGGTCGTGCAGGGACGCGTCGTCTACTTCATCGGCGCCAGTATCACGGCCGTGGAGTTTCCCGACAAGGCCGACGACCCGATCAAGGGCAGGGAACTGTGGTACGCGGAACTGGACGGGGAATTCTACGCCTCCCCGGTCGTCCACGACGGGCGGATCTACACCGTCGACCGGGCCGCCAACTACTTCGTGATTGACGCCGCCACCGGCAAGACCCTCCTGAAGAAGACGTTGGAGATGCCCCCCGCCGGCCGGTCGGAAGCCCCCAACGTCTATCCCAGCATCTGCCTGGCGGGAAAGCGCCTCCTGATCTGCAACGATGCCGGCGACGCAACGCTGCTGGAGCCGGGCGACCAGGGATCCGTTGTGGCCAGGAATGCGCTGCCGGGCGGATCGGGTGGAACGCCCACGCTGAGCGGGCAGCGGATGTTTCTGCGATGCGGCAAGGTCCTGTATGGTCTTGGCCCGGCTCTCTTGCGGCCGTAGTCGATGGTCTGGCGACGCAACCAGGTTGATGAAGCAGACCCGGAGGATGGAATGCGAATGCCTACGGACCTCTTGTTGCGAATCGGTGCCACGGCGCTCGCGCTGCTCGTCCTTGTGGCCCCGTGTGCGGCCGCCGGTCCGGTCGTCGGCTGGCGCGGCGACGGCACGGGCAAGTATCCGGCCGCGGATCCGCCCGCCCACTGGCAACGCATCAGCTCGCTCATGAAGGGCCTGCGGTACTCCGCCGCCGAGCCCAAGGAGGCCGACGCCGGCAAGCCGATGCCCGACGGCGTCGTCCGCGAGTGGCTCGTCCTCGGTCCGGTTCCCTTCTCCAAGGATCTGAAGATCGACAAGGAAGCCCTCCCCGGCGAGGCCGCGCTCGACCCCGAGGAGGGACTGAGGACCGGCGACCGCACGTGGAAGAAGGTCACGCTCGACAGCGCCTACCTCGACTTGGCTGCGCTCCTGGGCAAGGCCGACGAGGCCGTCGCCTTCGCCTGCACGCGGGTCTACTCTGAAACGGGCGGCGCGTTCCGCCTGAACCTGACCTCCCCCGGCTCCACGCGGGTCTATGTCAACGGAAAGGCCGGCCCTCCGTTCTCCGGCCGGGTCAAGATCGACCTGGCGAAGGGCTGGAACCGCCTCCTGTTGAAGGTCGGCCACTCCATGGCCGACAGGGAGGAAGCCTGGTACGCCGTGCCGGTCTTCCACGCCTTTCCGCCCACAACGTTCGAGGAATCCGGCATTGCCTGGCACGTGGCGCTGCCCGGGGTCCAGATGGGCTTTTACGGCGGCGGCGAGGGTGTCGCGGCCCCGCTCGTCATTGGCGATCGCGTCTACGTCCTCAGCGAGCCCTTCGACCTCATCGCCTTGGCGAAGGCCGATGGCAAGGTGCTCTGGCTCCGCCGCGCGAGTTACTTCGAGGCCGCCACCGACGAAGAGAAGAAGAAGCCCGAGTACAAGAACGCCGCGGCCGTCGCAGCCCAAGTCGACGCCCTCAACGCGGCCTTCGTCGCCGGCACCGCCACGGAGAAGCAGCTCCAGGAGAAGACCAAACTCGAGAAAAGCCTTCAGAAGGCGATGAAGAAGGTCGATCCCGAGAAGTACGCCATCGGTCTGGCCCCCGACATCGGTTGGTCGGGCTTCACGCCCGTCTCGGACGGCAAGCGGATCTACACGTGGTCCTCCAGCGGCCTGGTGACGTGCTCGGACCTCGACGGCCGGCTCCTTTGGACGCGCCTCGCGCGGAACCCGGACGTCGAGCACGGCCTCTCCTCGTCGCCGGTTCTGGCGGACGGCAAGATCGTCATCTTCAACCGCGACCTCGTCGCCTTCGACGCCAAGACGGGCGCCCCCGCCTGGACGACGCCGATCGTGGCCCACGAGGGCCTCAACCCGGGGGGGTTCTTCCACGGCTCCCTGATCGCGGTCACCGCCGGCGGCGTCCCCCTGATCGCGCTGGGCAACGGCATGATCGTCCGGGCCGCGGACGGCAAGACGCTCTACAAGAACAAGGGCTCCGGCACCCAGTCGGCCGCCTCCCCCGTCGTCGAGGGGGGCGCGATCTACGAGATGGCCGTCGGCGAAGCGATATCGCCTCTCTACATCTATCCATTGCCTGACCGGATCGCGGACCCGCTCGCCCTGGCGCCTCGCAAGGTGCCCATCGACACGTCGGCCTTCCCCGTGCACTACCTTCCCTGGCACCTCTCGTCGCCGGTGATCCACGAGGGCCTGGCCTACCTCGTGAACAACGCCGGTGTCCTGACGGTGGTCGACATCCAGGTCGGCCAGGTCGTCTACCAGAAGTTGCTCGACCTCGACGTGTTCCAGGCCCACAACGAAGGGGCCGCGCGCGGCGTCGGGGCCAGCCTGGCCCTGGCGGGGAGGCGCATTTATGTCGTAGGCAACAACGGCGCGACGATCGTCTTCGAGCCGGGCCGCACGTACAAGCAGGTCGCCAAGAATAAGATCGAGAGTATCGTCGCCGTCGGTCACTGGGCCGAGCGGCAGGAACGTTTCATGGCCAACCCGGTTCCCGACGGGAAGCGGTTGTACCTGCGCGGCGAAGGCGGCCTGTGGGCCCTCGGACGGAAATAGGAAAACTGGTCTGGAGCCCCGAATGACCTGCGTATCGCAATGCGTGACGGCCGCACTGGCGACCCTGATCCTCGCTGCCCCGTGCGCCGCCGACCCCATCGTCGGCTGGCGCGGCGACGGCTCCGGCCTCTATCCCCAGGCCCATCCACCGGCCTCGTGGGACACCGACGACGGGGAGAACATCCTCTGGCAGACCGAGATCGGCAAGGGCCAGTCGTCGCCCATCGTCTCCGGCGACCGCGTCTTCGTCACCGTGGAGCCCGACAGGCTGCTGTGCCTCGAGAAGAAGACCGGCAGAATCCTCTGGACGAAGGAGAGCGGTTATGCCGCGCTCCCCGCCGGGACGAAGGTGCCCGAGAAGGGGCTGCCCACGGCCGCCGGCTGTGGCTACTCGACCCCCACGCCCGTGACCGACGGCCGGCTCGTCTACACCAGCCACGGCACGGGTGTCGTGGCCGCCTACGACTTCGAGGGCAAGCGGGAGTGGATCAGGTTCATCGACCGGCCGCCGGAGTCCGAGTACGGCCGCTCGGCCTCGCCGGTGCTCGCCGGCGGCAAGCTCCTCGTCTCGATCGGCGGCCTGTTCGCCCTCGACCCGAAGACCGGCAACGTCCTCTGGCAGACACTCGAGGTCCATCCCCTCTTCGGCACGCCGATTGTCGTGAAGGTCGGCGACACGGATGTCATCTTCACGCCCAGCGGCGAGGCCGTCCGCCTCGCCGACGGCAAGGTCCTCGCCAAGAAACTCGCGATGGCCAAGTACACGAGCCCGGTGGCGGCCGACGGCGTGGTGTACTACGCCGGCCCGCCCGCGATTGCCCTGAAGCTCCCCGCCAGGGCCGACGAGCCCTTCAAGCCCGAGAGGCTCTGGGAAAACGAGGACCTCGAAGGCGAGTACTTTGCCAGCCCCATCCTCCACGGCGGCCTGCTGTACTGCGTGAGCAACAGCGGCGTCCTCCTGGCCCTCGACGCCAAGACCGGCAAGATCGCCTGGCAGAAGGAAATCGAGATCGGCTCCCAGAGCGGCATGCCGGGCGTCGAGTCCGCCAACGTCTACCCCAGCCTGACGCTCGCCGGCAAGTACTTCCTCCTCGGCAACGACGTCGGCCAGACGCTCGTCCTGGAGCCCGGCAAGCAGTACAAGGAGGTCGCCCGCGGGATCATCGGGAAAGGATCGGCGGCATGCCCGGCGCCCGAGGGCAACCTGCTCTTTCTGCGCGGCGCCCTGAAGCTCTGCTGCATCGGCGCCAAGTGAGTGGCTGCTAGGGCCGTGATCTGCCCCCCGAAGACGAGTCCAGTGTTTGTGTTGCACGGTGGGCTCTGGGACACCATGGAAGGAAGCAGGGGTCACGGGCAGGAAGTGGTTCACGGCGGAGCAGATCATCCGCAAGTTGCGTGAGGCGGAGGTGCTGACGGCCAAGGGCAAGTGAGGTACTTGCTCCAGATTCCCAGTCCTTTCCGAGTCTCCGCACGATGGGTTTATCTTGGAATCTCGGGCCTGTTCGCGGGCATGGTGACGTTATAGAAGCAAGCGGACGCAACCGAGTGTCGAGTAACCGCCGCGGTGGGTGCCGTATCACCTGAAATGAGTGCATCTTCACAATCCCCGAAACACGAAGAATTCATTGCCCTGTTCGTTCGGCACGAACCGGCGATCCACTCGTTTCTGACGTCGCTTCTCGCCAATCTGGATGACGCAGAAGTGGTGATGCAGGAAACCAGCATGGCCATGTGGAAGAAGTTCGACCAGTTTGAGGCCGGGACCAGTTTTCGGAACTGGGGGTTCCAGATTGCGCGATTCGAGGCCATGAATTTCCGGCGCAAGAGGCAACGGGACCGGCATTGCTTCAGTGACGAACTTGTCCAGCTCCTGGCGGATGACGCCGCGCAGCATGCGACCCAACTGGAGGAAGAACGCCGGGTGCTTGCCCATTGCCTGGCGAAGCTCGATTCGAGGGATCGCGGGCTGCTCTCCGGATGCTATCGGGAGGGCTCAACGATCAAAGCGCACGCCGAGCGTGTCGGGCGGACACCCAATGCCGTTCGGAAACACCTCGCAAGAATCCGCGCTGCGTTGTCATTGTGTATCCGACAAGCCCTGGAGCTTGATGGGGTATAACGATGGACGAACACGAATCGGCTGGCACCACGCCACTGGTTGAGCTGATTGAGCAGGTGTTGCAGGCAACGGCATCTGACGGACAGAAGCGGGAATTGCACGCCCGCCTACTGGCCAATGCGGAGGATCGCAGACTTTATCTGCACCGCCTGAATCTGCACTCGGCCCTGAGGCGCCAATTCGCCTACGACGTGGCAAGCAGCGTGCGGGACTCCGATAACGCGCCTCGAGGCCCAACACCCCGTCTCGCCAAGTGGTCGTGGGTGGCCGTCGCTGCGGCTGTCGTTGTGCTGATAGCCGGCGTTTACGTGTGGCGCCCAAGTGCTGAACTGGCGATTGTGACAATCAGCGAAATGCACGGGGCTCTGCAATGGACGGGTGACGGCGGCCGAGTCGTTCGCGATCTTGAGGCCGGGAGTGCGTTGCCCGGAGGCACCCTGGAATTGCTCTCCGCTGATTCGTGGGCCCTCTTAACGTTCCGCGACGGGTCGACGGTGACCGTTTCGGGACAGTCGATGCTCGCGATCTCCGAGGACCAACAGAAGGAAATACATCTGCGTGAAGGAAGCGTGTCCGCCCGCGTCGCAGCGCAGCCGCATGGCCAGCCCATGCTGATCCATACGCCGACCGCCAGGCTGGAAGTCCTGGGCACGCAGCTCAATGTGGACGCCCAGCGGACTTCGACAACGCTTCGTGTGAACGAGGGTCGGGTGCGCGTAACGCGGCTGGCGGATGGAAGCGTGGCGGAGGTCCCAGCGGACTATCAGGTTGTGGTGTCGGCGAGTGGCCTGAAGAATCTCGAAGTAGGACGTCGGCCCGAGTCCGTTCGCTCGTGGCAGAGCAGCCTGCCCTCATACGCCATATATGGAGAGTGGGTACCTGAGGGGGGGGGAACCAATGGCAGGTTGCGAACCGCCCCCATACTCCTGGATCTTCAGAAGGAACGGATCACGCTTCACCTGGTGGCGCTCTCGGTTTCTCGCGGACCGGCCCCCCCCGTGGTGCTGACGGCCGGCGGGAAATTCCGCATTCGCGGCCGGGTGGAGACTCCGGGAGAGGTCTATTTCGGCCTGACGGCGAAACACGTCAAAGGAGGCTTCGCAGGGAAGTACGTTGTCGCGCGCCAGTTCGGCCTTTCCCAGAAGACCGACGAACGCCTGGAAATCGAACTGCCTCTGGAAGCATTCGGGCCGCAGGAAGAGGAGTTCGCTGATTCGCCGATTGGCCTGGAGTTGGTCGACTGGTGGTGCTTCACGTACAACGTGGATGCAGGGCTGAGCATCGCCAGCGTCGAACTGTTGCCAGCCACGACGTCGGTGATTCCGAAGCCGCCGACAACGGAGCCGGCGCAGCTCCCCATCATGGATATTTGGGCGGCTGCGGCACAAGGTAACCTGGAAGCCGTCAAACGCCATCTCGCCGCCGGCGCAGAGATTGATGCGACCTTCATTGCACGCGGGATCCCCGCATCGGGAGCCACGCCTCTGCATCTGGCTGTCCTGTGCGATCAGGGCGAGATCGCACAATTCCTTATCAGGATGGAGGCGAATCTCAACGCCAAAGCCAAGGACGAACATGGCGGAACGCCGCTGCACTGGGCGGCAGCTCTGGGTCGCATCGAGATGGCCAGGCGATTGATTGAGGCCGGGGCGGATGTCAATGCCAAGGACAACAACGGGTTTACGCCTCTGGACGCGACCCACTATGATCCGGAGTCCAACAAGAAGGCCAAACTCGAGATTGCCGAACTTCTGCGAGAGAAGGGCGGCAGGAGCCTGGGGGAGCACCAGGGAGAACCATCTTCCCAATGACACCATGCGCTTTGTCAAACTGCGGCGCCGGGCCCTTCGGTCGTCTGGGCCGGGCAGGACATCCGAACAGAGGACCGGCAACGAACAGGAGACTTACGATGAAGGAACTCGCCGCATGGACTCTCGCTATCGCCCTTCTCGCAACGTGTGCGCAAGCGCAAGCACCATCGGAAACTGCCGCGCCAGCCGACGACATATGGGCGGCCGCCGCGAAGGGCGACATCGAAGCCATCAAGCGCCATCTGTCGGTCGCCGCGAACGTGAAAACCGAAGGCGAGTCCGGCGTCACCCCCTTGCTCGTGGCGGCTCTCTTCGGCCGGACCGAGGCGGCCAAACTGCTCATCGAGAGGGGCGCCGACGTCAAGATCGCCAACGGCGAAGACGGGGCGACCGCCCTGCACGCGGCGGCCTTCTTCTGCCATACCGATATCGTGGAACTGCTCCTTAACAAGGGCGCGGACATCAACGCCCTGAACCAGAGGTCGGAGACGCCGCTCGATGCGGTGGCCGGGCCGTGGAGCGAAGGGCTGGGCGAGCTCTACACCGGCATCGCCAAGGCCGTCGGGATGGAGGTCGACCTGAAGCGGATCGAGGTCGCGCGGCCAGCGATGGCCGCGCTGCTGCGCGAGCGCGGCGGCAAGACGGGGCCAAAGCCCGCGGCGGCCAGCCCCGCCGAGAATCCGGGTGGCAACGTCGCGGACGTCGCGGCGCGGGGCCTGCGCTGCTCGTATTACATGAACGGCCGGATCTACGTCAACGTCCTCGGTACGCCCGAGGGAAAGCCGGTCACCGTGCCGCCCGGCGAAGGATGGGAGGACTTCAAGCCCTCTTGGTCCAAGACCGGCGACATGCTCGTCTTCTTCCGGCGGGTAAAGAACGCCCCCGACGTGAGCAACTGGAAAACGGTGCTCTGTGTGATCAAGACCGACGGCACGGGCCTCCAGGAACTGACCGACGATACCCATACGAATTTCAACCCGACCTGGACGCGCGACGGAACGAACAGGCCCATCTGGAACCGGAAGAACCCCGAGACGGGCGGCTACTTCGTGATGTGGAGCAAGGTGGGCGCGAAGCCCGGCCAGGAGGTCGCCATCAGCGACCGCCGCTATCACACCTGGGTGCACACGTGCCTCGCGGACGGCCGGATTCTCGTGGAGTCCGCCCATCCGGAGCAGGGCTGGGGCTACTACCTCATGACGCCGAAGCCGGGGGGCGAACCGCGCTTCGAGCGCATCGACTGCGGCGGGCTGGAGAAGCAGGGACTCCTGTGCCGCATCAGCGTCTCGCCGAGCGAGAAGCGGATTTGCTTTAGCCACCTGCTGGGTCACCGGTTCCGGGAGCCGGGGCACGCCATCTTCATCGCCGATTTCGACGCCCAGAAGCGCACCATCACGAACGCCCGGCTGATTGCCAACCAGGAGCGCAAGAACATCTGGTACTCCTACCCGCGCTGGGTCAAGGATGAGTCCGCCGTGGTGTACCATTCCTACGAGACGGGCAAAGGCGCGCTCTACCTGTACACGCTGGAGGACGGAGCCACGACCCGCGTCTCGACGAACCCGCAGGCCGACTACCGGTATCCCCACGGCGAGGCGACGCCGAAGTAGGCCGCCCGGGCAGCCCACGGGACTACGATTCGCGGCGCAGCCGGCGAGCCGGCACGGTGGCCGGCAGAGACGAACGAACAAGGGAGGACGGATGAGCCAGGCAGGCAAAGCCGACAGGCACCCCGTCCCCATGCGAACGTTCATCTGCTGCGCGGCAGGCGTGCTGCTGCTCTCCTCGGTGGTCCCGGCCCAGGACCACTGGCCGCAGTTTCATGGGCCGAATCGCGACAACAAGTCCGCTGACACGGGGTTGCTGAAGACGTGGCCGAAGGGCGGTCCTCCGCGCGTCTGGGAAGCGACCGGTATCGGCGAGGGGTACTCGACCGTCGCCATCGCGGGGCAGCGCATCCACACGACCGGAAGCGTTAATGGGGATTGTGTCATCACCGTCCTGGACATGGACGGGAAGAAGGTCTGGGCCGGTAAGAACGGCAGGGCTTGGGATAAGAGCCATCCCGGGACCCGCTCCACGCCGACGATCGCCGACGGGAGGCTCTACCACCTCAGCGGAATCGGGAATCTCGTATGTCTCAAGGCCGACGACGGAGAGGCGGTATGGTCGCTTGACATCATGGGCAGATTCGGCGGTCGCAACATCATGTGGGGGCTGGCTGAATCACCGCTCGTCTTCGACGATAAGGTGGTCTGCACACCGGGCGGCAAGGAGGTCAGCCTCGCGGCGCTCGACAGGAAGACGGGCGAGGTTGTCTGGGAATGCAGAGGGGCCGGCGACCGACCGGGTTACGCGTCGCCGATCCTGGTCGAGTACAAAGGGCTGAGACAGATCGTCACGGTGATGTCGGAATCCATCGTCGGGGTGCGCGCCTCCGACGGAAAGCTGCTGTGGCGGTATCCGCACAAGGTTTACGCTGACGAGAATATCACGACGCCGATTTTCCACGAAGGTTTTCTGATCGTCTCGGGTTGCGTCAAGAAGGGGACGACTTCGCTGCAACTCGACGTTTCGGGCGACGACTGCTCGGTAAGCAGGCACTGGCATAACCCGACGCTCGATAACAAGCAGGGGGGGCTGATCCTGGTTGGCGGCAGAATCTACGGATACGCCGAGCATCTCGGTAAGTCCACGCCCTGGGTGTGCATTGATGTCAAGTCGGGCAAGGACATCTTTCAATCCGCCCCCGTGCAGTCCTCCTACAAGTACCCCAACGGCTGTCTCACTTACGCGGACGGGATGTTCTATCTCTTCTCCGATGACGGGCACCTGGTCCTGGCGAAGGCGACGGATGAGGGGTTTGACGTGGCCGGGAGCCTGACACTCAAGGATCCGGGAGAGAGATCGACGTGGGCGCATCCTGTGGTATGCGGCGGGAGGCTGTATATCCGCTACGGCGACAAGCTTGGCGTCTACAGCGTCTCGGCTGGGGGATCCAAGTGACACTCCAGACAGCAGGCCTCCCCCAAACCCTCGCCGGCCTCACTGTTCGTACCGAATCCCACCTTCTGTACATCCAGTAATCAGGAGAATCACGCAATGGGTCATTCCAGGACACGAACGGCTGAAACGGTTGACCGACGGAGTTTTCTCAAGACCGGCGTGACGGCGGTCGTCGGGGCTGCCGTGGCAGCCTCCGGTGTCGCCCTGGCGAGTGAGCCGTCGAGCGACCCAAAGCAGATCGCCACGCGACCCTTCGGCAAGACGGGCCGCACGCTGCCGATCCTGGGCTACGGCGGGGCCGCACTGCCCAAGGTATGGGGCAACCCGCTGTCGGCCGAAGATCGTGTCAAGCTGGTTCGCTACGCCTACGATCGGGGCGTGCGCTACTTCGACACGGCGGGCAACTACATGGAGAGCCAGGCGATTCTCGGCTACGCACTGAAGGGCATCCGCGACAACGTCTACCTGGTCACGAAGGTCGAGACGACGGAACCCGACAAGGTCCGCGGCGCCGTTGAGAAATCGCTCGAGGAACTCCAGACGGACTATCTCGACGGCATCCTGATCCACGGAACGCCTGGGATCGAGCAGATGACCGTCGAACGGGCGATGAAGGTCCATGGCGAGCTGGTCAAGTTGCGCGACGAAAAGATCGCCCGGTTCATCGGGCTCTCAGCCCACTCCTACTTCGACAAGGCGCTCGCGCTGATTGCCTCCGGCGGGTTCGACCAGTGCATGCTCTCGTACGGCTATATCCCGAGAGGGTACAATCAGGTGTTCTCGGCCAGGATGGTTGAGCTGCGCAACGCGTGCGTGGCCAAGGCGCACGAACTGGGCATGGGCATCGTCGCCATGAAGGTCGTCGGCGGCGGCGTGCTGGGCGCCTGGTCCGGATACGTCGTGCCGGGATTCGATAAGGCGCGCCTGGGGCAACTGCCCGGCGCCTCAATCCGTTATGTGCTGCAAGACGAGCGGATCCATATCCTGGTCATCGGCATGCGCCTGAAAGAAGAAATCGATGCCAACATCAAGACGCTCTCGGGTGACGTGACGTACACACCGGACGATCGGGCCCGCCTGGCCGAGTTCTGCGCAAGAGCGTACGACAGCGACGCGATCAAGGCGATGAGGATTGACTGAGTGTCAGGAGTGTCGGTTGGTTCGACAAGTGGTGAATCGTTTCGCGCACGATAATGAGCACGCCATGACGTCACGCGAGAAGCGCCTGAAACGCCGAGACTTCCTGCGGAAGTCGGCCGCCGGTGCGGCGCTGGCCGCCGGGGCCGGCATGCTTCCCGTGCCTGCTCTGGCCAGGTCACCGTCGCCCAACGAGAAATTGAGCGGCGCCAGGCCTGCCACCGGCCCATCGGGCGACGCACGCCCGAATGTGGTGGTCCTGTTGGCGGATGACCTGGGGTTTCAGGACATTGGCTGCTACGGAGGTCCGGTGAAGACGCCGGCGCTCGACGGCCTGGCCGCCAATGGCGTGCGCTTTACGGATTTCTACTCGGGATGCGCCGTATGTTCGCCTTCGCGGGCGACACTGCTCACGGGACGACATCATATCCGCGCGGGCGTATACAGTTGGATTTGGGACCACGGCCAGAACTCGCATCTATTGGAGCGAGAGGTCACGCTGGCAGAGGTCCTGAAGCGTCACGGCTATGCGACGGCGCATTTCGGAAAATGGCACCTGGGATTGCCGACAGCGAATCGGGACAAACCGACGCCGGATGTGCATGGCTTTGATTACTGGTTCGCCACGGGGAATAACGCCGAGCCAAGCCATAAGGACCCGGTCAACTTCATCCGCAATGGCAAACCCGTTGGAAAGATGGAAGGCTATTCGTGCCAGATTGTCGTCAATGAGGCGATCACCTGGCTTAACTCCCGGCCGAAGCCGAACGGGCCGTTCTTCCTGAACATCTGGTTCCACGAGCCACACGCGCCAATCGCCGCACCCGCTGAGATTGTCTCACGTTACGGCAAGGTCGACGACCCAGCGGCGATCTACTCCGGGACGATCGAGAACACCGACCGCGCCATCGCGCGTCTGCTGGCGAGTTTGAAGGAAATGGACGTGCTGGAAAACACGCTCATCATCTACTCATCCGACAACGGCAGCTACCGCGAGGATCGCAACGGCGGCCTGCGCGGCAGCAAGGGCTCCAACTTCGAGGGCGGCATTCGGAGCCCCGGCGTCTTCTGCTGGCCGGGGGGAATGGTGCGGGGTCGCGTCGAGCACGAGCCCGCCGGCTCGGCGGATTTGCTGCCGACGGTTTGTGGCCTACTGCGGATCGACAAACCCAAGGGCGTTCACCTCGACGGTTCCGATCTCTCGCCGCTCTTGACCGGTCGTGCCAACCAGTTCACCCGGCACCAACCGCTGTTCTGGCTCTTGCCAACGTCGAATCCCACCGCGGCGATCCGGGACGGCCGATACTCTCTTGTGGGCTACCGCAACTACAAACTGCCGCAGGACCACCGGGCGATGGCGGCCTTGTTAAACAGGATCGTGGAGATTGTCGGGAAGGACGAGGGAAAACCAGGCGGGGGCAACCTGCGGAGTCGGATCTTCAACACGGAATTCGACAACCCGGAGGCGGAACGGCTGCGCATTCAGTATGTGCAGTTGAACATGTTCCAGGAGTCGTGGATTCCGCTGATCAAGGCCGGTGGGTTCGGCCGGTTCGAATTGTATGATCTGGCCGCCGATCCCAGGCAGGAGACAGACGTTTCCGCCCAGCATCCCGACATTGTTGCCAGGCTCAAGAAGCAGTTGCTGGAAATCAACGCCAGCGTAATGGCCGACGCGCATGACTGGCATCTGAATTCATCCCGAAACGCATTGGACGCTCGAACCGATTCCCTGCGAGTCGTGGCGGGTGATACACGCCGAGGAACGACCGAATTCTGATTTTCGGCGTCGAGTGACTAGGGCCGGAGGCAGGTCAGGCATTTAAGGAGTCCTGTCATGCGATATCGAACCACCTGCATCGTTGTGCTCTTGCTGACCGTTTCCTCGACATCCACCGCGCAGTTCCCCTGGCAGAAACCGGTGAAGCGCGATCCGGCGGAAATCGAGCGCATCGTGGGACCGATCGGGAAGCGAGAGCCGTCCCGCGACCTGACCATCGTCTGGGTCTGGGGCATCGACAAACTCCACGCCAAAGAAACCCACGAATACGCCTGGGTCATGGACCGCTACGTGAATGGGCTCCTGCCTCGGGTCCCGCGCGTCACGGTCATTCCCTCCATGTTTTTCCCCAAGAAGGAACTATGGGAAAAGGCCGACCTGGTCGTCTTCTACCTGTGGCCGCGTGGGGAGGGGTGGGATTACGATCTCGTCGACGCCTATCAGAACTAGAGCAGTTCACGTTTGGATGTAGCGTGTGCCGATAAGAGTAGGCATGGAAACCTACTCGATAGATCTGCGGGAGCGTGTGGTGCGGGCGTGCGATGAGAGCGTGCACACGCACGAGGCGATCGC
>Ga0307378_10004166_pt1 | contig 20805 bp, 18 predicted proteins | sample UN1MG_FD_202238 | JGI IMG/M metagenome (GOLD analysis project Ga0307378, IMG submission 202238) | Soil microbial communities from Risofladan, Vaasa, Finland - UN-1 | ecosystem: Environmental > Terrestrial > Soil > Coastal area > Acid sulfate soil | place: Finland: Risofladan, Vaasa | collected... | reverse complement strand
TTAGGGGATAGGGAAGAGGGGAAATACTCTATTCCCTCTTCCCTATCCCCTAATCCCTATCCCCTAGCCCCTGTATTTAAAATCTAAGATATGCTTGAATGAAAGGATCAATTTCTCCATTCATAACTGCCTCAATATTACCAATCTCCAGGTTAGTGCGGTGATCCTTTACTAATTGATAAGGTTGAAAGACATAGGAGCGAATCTGGCTTCCCCAGGCAATCTCCCTTTTCCCTTCTTCCAGGACGTCCCGTTTTTTCTGCTGCTCCTCTTTCTCCATTTCATATAAACGTGCACGCAATATATTCATGGCCACTGCCCGGTTTTGATGCTGGGACCGTTCGTTTTGACACTGCACGACGATCCCCGAAGGCATATGGGTAATCCGGACCGCCGAATCAGTGACATTAACGTGCTGCCCGCCAGCGCCGCTGGATCGGAAGGTATCTATACGTAAATCAGTCTCATCAATTTCCACCTCTATAGTTTCATCCACCTCCGGATACACGGCAACCGAAGCGAAGGAAGTATGCCTTCTGCGATTGGCATCGAAAGGTGAAATCCGGACCAGTCGGTGGACACCCGCTTCTCCCCGCAAAAGCCCAAATGCGTACTCTCCGGAAACGATTAAAGTGACGCTCTTAATTCCTGCCTCGCCGCCGGGTAATAAATCGACCTGTTGAAAGCGAAATTTTCGCTTCTCGATCCAGCGCAGATACATACGCAGCAGCATTCCGGCCCAGTCCTGGGACTCGGTTCCCCCTGCTCCTGAATGGATTGAAATAATGGCATTGCGGTGATCGTCTTCGTCGCTCAGAAGTGCCTGGATTTCCAGTTGATTCACTCCATCCTGGAGTGATTTCAGGAGATTTTTTATCTCTTCGGCCATACCCGGATCATCGCTTTCCTGTCCCAGTTCGATGGCTACCTCCACCTCTTCCAATTGCTTCTCCTGCTGAGTGATTTTTTCAATCCACTCCATAAGAGCTGACCGCTCCTGAATCACTATCTGGGCCGCCTCATTATTAGACCAGAAAGTGGGAGCACCCATTTTTTCGTCCAGTTCCATCAGCCGATTTTGTTTTCCAGCGATGTCAAAGGTAACCTCGAAGGTTATTAACCTTGGATTTTAATTTTTGGTACTCGGACTCATATTCTTCATAATACATGGCAGTTTTTATCCTCCAGTTTTTTTAAAGGAAGGGATTAGGGATTAGGGATTAGGGGTCCTCTCAAAGGCGTTTTCCCTAATCCCTAGTCCCTAACCCCTAATCCCTGCTTTCCTGTAACCCAGGATCAGCAAAAGGCCCAAAACAATCAGGCAGGATTTGGCGAAAAGATCTCCGTAGTGGACGTAGAAAGTATCCTCTCTGTGCAGCTTAATTGGCCTGACTATTGCCAGACGGCGAAAAAGCGGCGTTTCAAGTAATACTCTGCCCCAGGGGTCGATCAGGCCGGAAATACCTGTATTGGCCACTCTTACCACACTTATTCCATTTTCAATAGCTCGAAAAACAGCCATTGAAAAATGCTGATAAGGGGCAGAGCTCTGATCAAACCAGGCATCATTGGTAATATTGACCATAAAATTTACTCCCTGCCTGGCGAATTCCCGAAAAAGGTCGGGGAATATCACTTCGTAACAGATGACCAGACCAAATCGCCAGTGATCAAGCTGGAAAATGGTGTGCCTTTCACCTGAGCTGAATTCCCCGATTTCATTAACCACAGATCCCAGATGGGACAGAATCTGTCCCAGGGGAAGGTACTCCCCAAAGGGAACCAAATGTATTTTATCATAATAATCCAAGATTTTCCCGTCAGGAGAAAGGAGAAAGGCGCTGTTCTTGAGAGAAACCTTTCCGTTCACTTCTCGTGCGATTCGAGGGCTCCCAACTACCATAGGCACTCCGGCCTTTTTGGCTAAAGGAGAAATACGATCCAGAAAATCCCCCTTCTGCTCGTTGATAAAGGGAGCAGAGGTTTCAGGCCAGATAATTACATTCGGTCTCTGTTGAGCAGCCAGAAGGGTCAGCGCCTGATACCCGCTATATACAGCATCCTGCATCTGGATATCCCACTTTTCCTCCTGAGGAATATTGCCCTGGATAATGCCAACAGTCAAGGTCTCTTCGGATTGTGGCTGCCGGGTATGCGCGTGCAGTTTATGTGCCCCATAGCCCTCAGCCAGACCAACTGCCACTATCAGGACCAGTGCTATGCAGATGACAGGAGAAAGGTCGGTCATGTTTTCAGCTATGCTCGTGGTTTTTTTCGCTTTGCCTGCTGCTTTCCAGACCAGCATATACTCCAAAAGGGTGGCCAGGCCCACATTGACTAAAACGATGAGAAACGATACTCCGTAGACCCCGGCCATGTCCGAAAACTGAATAAGCCGCACATGCATATATTGGGAATAGCCCAAGGTGGACCAGGGGAAGCCGGTCAGCGCGTGGGCGCGTAAATATTCCAGGCATGTCCAGATTAAAGGCGCAATGAGCACCGTGGCCATAGGTGAAAAAAAACGGCGGAACCATTTCCATAAAAGAGCGAAACTCCCAATGTATAAAGACAAATAGCTTACGAGCGCCAAGGAAATGAGCAGGCTCTGCCAAAGGACTACGTGCCCGTAAATAGCCATAGTTTCAACAATCCAATACAGCGTCCCTCCAAAATATGTCAGGCCACAGATCCATCCGAGGAAAAAGGATGATCGCAAAGAGGCATCTCTCAGGGAAAAAAATAAAGGAATCAGCCCGATCCAGGCCAAAATCGATACGTTGAACCGGGGGAAGGCAAGAGTCAACAATCCTCCTGAGAATAAAGCCAGGCAGATTTTCTGAATCGAGAGATTATGGTAGCGAAAGATATTGCGATTATCCTGAATCGAAGAATCCTGAATCGAAGAATTATGATAGAGATTATGATTGTTATGATTATCGTGATTATTATGATTATGAAGTTTCATTCAACATTTCCAAGCCGATGTACAGATACTGGAAACCGGATGCAACCGTAAAAAAAGTAGTCAGCCAGACAAATACGGGAATGCAGGGGTGTATCCACTGAAACTGGCTCCCCATCAGGACAGCCAGAATGGTTAAAATCTGAATCGCGGTCGTTGCCTTTCCCAAAAAGGTGGGGGAAACATTAATATTCCCGTTCAGAATATAAACAATCAGAACACCAAGAAAAATAATAAGGTCGCGGGAAATGGTAATGACTGCCAGCCATCCGGGCAAAAAATGCATGATTGCCAGGGTAACAAAGGAAGTGCTAAGGAGTGCCTTGTCAGCCATAGGATCTAAAAAGGTACCGAGTCGTGTTTTTTGATTCCACTTGCGGGCAATGAATCCATCAGTGGCATCGGTCACACTGGCCAGTCCAAAAATGAAAAGAGCAATGGCGATATGATCGTAGATGAGCAAAATCACAAAAAACGGAATCAGGATAATCCTGAAGACCGTCAATTTATTAGCGGTATTCATGCTCAGGGCCATATTACATTATCTCCCAGTGGGTCATAATAACGGAATTCCCCTTGTTTCCGAATCAGGGGGTAGTCATCCTCCCGCCCGCATCGCAAAAGACGGTCCGAGGTTAAAATAAACCCGCGCCAGGGACCATAGGTGCGAATGGCCTCCACAGCATACTGCGAGCATGAGGGGGACATGGGACAGCGATCACCATCCGCTGGTGAGATAAGGATCTGAAAAAGCCGGATGGCTTGCAGGAAGGGTTCCTGCCAGAGGCTGTCATCAGTCACCGAATCACGTTTAGCCGCCGAATTAGTTTTCCGATTTGATGCGGCCAGTGCTTCCGACCGCATGTCCGATCGCATGTCCGATCGCATAGATGAAGCCCCCCTGTCTGGCCAGGGTTGGCGCATTGGTGCCGGTTTTGCCAAAGCAGTTGGGCTCTGGAATAGCCCTGCCACGAAAAGCCCGATCACTACCCAAATCATTACCCATAGGCCAGGCAACCCATAGCAAAAAATCTTTCTATTCTGAGAGTAACAATTCATTAAGTCTTTCGGTTAATAAGGCCGCTAAAAGCTTTGGGGAATAAGGCCGTCAAGGGTATGAGATTGGCTCCTTTGATCTGCTAACTATCTAATAATTATAAATTTTTGGAGATTATGACACACTCCGCAGAACAAATCAAGCTCATTTTTTCCCTTTATTATCAGGTTGTTTTCACTACCGAACCCCTTTTTATGCCCGCTTTGGCGGAAATGACGGTTGATACTTTTTTTAGTAACTACTGAAGGTCCATACTGTGCCTGCCTGAGTAGTTGCTATTTTTAAAAGTTTCCGGCAAAAAAAAATTTTCAACCAATAAGTTAAAAAAAACAACAAAAAGCTTGACAATGGAAAAAGAGTTGTTATAACTTGTAACAGCTTTTTATGGCTTTGGTTTCGACTTTTTATATCTTTATCTAATTCCACAACCAAAAAAGGGAGAGATAGCCAGATGACCAAAGAGGATATTATTAAAAATGTCTGGACTGAATTAAACATCAGCAACAAACAAGCAAAGGATATCGTGGAGATTGTTTTCAATACCTTAAAAGATGTTCTGGCCAAAGGAGACCAGGTCGAAATACGCGGGTTTGGTAAATTCGTTATCCGGGAAAAAAATACCCGGGTCGGAAGAAACCCTCGGACAGGTGAGGAAGCTCAAATCACTGCCCGGAAGATCGTTACCTTCAAACCGTCAAAAATTTTTCGAAATATCGTCAATTAAGTTATTATCTATTTGCCTATTAAGTTGTTATTTATTTACCTATTTTGCCTATTTTTATCTTTTTGTTATCAGATCGCTCTCATACGGTTTATCACTCTAAAAGTTTTTCATCCTGAGAATTTTTTATCCCCCAATATCCACTTTCTGGAATAGCATGAAAAATTTTATCCAAAAAGTAAAGATCAAAATCATTTTTCTGTGGGTCTTCCTCGGGCTGCTCTGTTTCTTCCTTCCCTTTGCAAATCAAAGTCTTCAGGCGCAGCAATCACCTCAGCCAATGCAGCGTGAACAATTAAACCAGGAAATTTCCAATCTTTTCCGGCGATCTTCCCAAGGAATGCGGCGATCCGATTCCCTGACACTTCCATCCACCCAAAAGTGCGCAACTCCCCTGTTAAAACAAGCATTAAGGCACCGGGAATTATTGGACCCGGAAAATCAATTCATTTTTCATCGCCCTACGGAACCTCCTTCGGATCACCACGATCCGTATTACGGCAATGTCCTGGTAAAGCCTTATGATAGCCCTTCAGGTCATTTTCGCCTCTACTATACTGAGGACAACTATTACGGGGATGCGGTTGACCGCTCCGATGGAGATTCAGGAACTGTCCCTGACTACGTAAGGCGATTTGCCAGCTACTTTGATGCATCCTGGTCATACCTGATGGGTCATCTTGGTTATCGAGCGCCAGGTGGGAGAACTGAGGTTTTCATCTTGGGCATTAATTATTATGGTGTTACCAGTGCTGACGATAAGGGCCTGTATATCATGGTAAAAAACAGTTACCGGGGCTATGAGATCAAGGTAAACAGGCAAGAACCCCTTAATACGACGAGCGGTAAAGCGGAAGGGGCCATGAAGATAACGGCGGTTCATGAATTTTTCCATGTGGTTCAGGCAGGCTATGACCAGTGGCCGACATCACCCGTTGATAATACCTGGTGGGAGGAAAATACCGCTGTCTGGATTGAGGATGAGCTTTATAATAATGTCGATGATTACCTGAACTACCTTGGCTGGCCCTATGAAGACCTTAATGATAATGGCCAATGGGATGATGACTCATGGGGAAATAGCGGTGAGCCGTATTATAATATCTATGGGACTCGAAAGACCAACTCTTCGAGAGGCGATGGCTGGTTCGATTATCCGGATGACTCACTGACTGCCGTGTACGACGATCCGTATGACTTCAAGACGCCTGTGCACGACTGGGAAGGTTCTTCCTTCGGATACTTTGAATATGGGGGAGTTATCTGGGCCAAATTTCTCTCGGAGCGATTTGAACCTGGGATAATCCGGACCATTTTTGAGCATGCTTCAGCCCCCTCCTACGACATTCTTTTGGCTATCGATCAGTCGCTTAAAGATGCCAGTGGAGGCAGTACACCGTTTGCTCAGGCATTTATCCAATTTAAACTGGCCAACCTGAAGCAGGATTATACGGAAGGGCTTAACTACCCTCGTCCTCAGCATGATGCTAACGTATCAAGTCAATCAAGTCAACAACTGGACCCTTTATGTTGCCGGTACCTGATTGAGCCCTATTCACCGGGAAAAGCCGTCCGCATCGCTTTTTCTAACAAAAGCCCAGCGGACCTTGTTGCACTGGCTGTTCCGGCCGGATCATATACATCCCTGCCAGAATCTTCGCCGGTATTTGGTGCGGCCCGACTTATCGCCCTTGATAAAAATAAGGAAGGGACCTATGATTTCTCCTTTGATGAAAATCCATCCTACTCAAAGTTGGTCATAATCCCCATCAATCTCTCATGGAATAATACAGCCTCTTATAAGCTAACTGTACAGACCTTGGGGACGCCTCCTCCTGCACCCCAGATGGGTGCCCCCACACCGATGTTCAAGGATGGCTACCTCGCGGTTCGGCTGGGATGGGAGCCTGTCAGGGAAACAGGCCGATACCAGATCTGGCGGGGCAAAGAGGGAGGGGCGTATCAAACGATGGCCTTCCAGTCGGAGGAGATCGCCTCACCCTATCAGGACTGCAATTCCTGCGAAGACGATGATCACGCCCTCGATGAGGATCAATCATACCTTTACCAGGTTAAATTTGCCACCAGCACAGGGACTTCCTCTTCAGAGACGGTCTCGGTGACGACACTGAAATTACCTTTTCACAATCTGCGGGCCATATATAAAACCACTTCGAAAAACTTTTCAATTGAGCTTTCTTTTCAAGTTGATCAGAACATTTCGGTTGATCCGAACATTCCGGCCTATCAGATTGAGCGCACAATCAAGGGAACCATATCTCCACCCGCAGAGCCTGTTGTCCTGAAATCGAGAACGAAGATAACATCTCCTGATGAACACATTATTTACGATGATTACCAGGTCCAGGGGAATACGACCTACACCTACACCGTTACGGTTTATGATGCTCATGATTCTATTTTTCGCAAGGATATTTCAGTTGAACTGCCAAGCAAGATCCAGCTTCCCTCCACGCAAAAAGAGGCTCATGGATGTTTTATTGCTGCCGTAACCTTCATGACCTTTTGATTGCTGCAAAAACAGGCAAATTGAATAAGCCCTCGCCCTATACCGAGATTTCTCCTTGCTAGAGACTTTTCTCTTGTGATAGAATGAAACTTGCGTGGAGCTTGGTGCGACAATTTGCTGCTCCTCCCCAAAAGGTTAGTGGAGCATTAGCGCAAGGGATCATGAAATAATGAGGTAAAAAGTGACAAAGCTGATTGTGGAAACAGATAACGAGTGGACAAAAAAAAGTAAAAGACGCAATACAGAGAGAAGCAGAGATCCTCAAACAAGCGATTTATAGAATCCAGAAAAAATTAAAAGACTTTGAAACCCAATATGGATCACTCGATAGAAACTCTTTTTATGGCAAGATTGATGATATGGTGCTTTTGGAATGGGAAGGAGAACTTGAGACGCTGGAACGGTTACAGAAAAAATGGGAATTCCTCGAGGAAATAACCATTGAGTAGAGATGATTTTCGTTTGATAGTTTTATAGTGTATAATTGGACCCAGGGGAGAGAGATTAGTGGTGAATTTAAAAAAGGTTTTAACCTATATTCTGGCTGGAGGCGCGGGGAAACGGCTTTATCCATTGACCAGGGATCGGGCCAAACCAGCAGTACCTTTTGGCGGTATTTACCGGATCATTGATATCGTCCTGAGTAACTGTATCAATTCCAATATCCGCCGAATCTATATCTTACCTCAATATAAATATGAATCTCTCGAACGCCATCTTCGCCTGGGCTGGAGTATTTTTTCCCCGGAGTTAGGGGAATTCATTATCTCGATCCCCCCTCAAATGCGAATTGATGAGAACTGGTATCAGGGAACAGCCAATGCCATCTTTCAGAACCTCTATACCCTCAATGAAGAAAATCCTGAGCATGTTCTTATTCTTTCCGGTGATCATATTTACAAGATGAACTATGCGGAAATGATTCAATATCATATTGACAAAAAGGCTGATGTCACCGTAGGCGCCATCGAGGTTGAAAAACAGCAGGCGGCCTTACAACTGGGAATCGTAGAGATCAACGAAGACAACAAGGTTATCGGATTTGAGGAGAAGCCCTCAAATCCCAAAACCTTGCCTCAAGATCCAAATCTTTGCTTCGCTTCTATGGGGGTGTATGTATTTACCACTGACGCGCTTCGTAATCTTCTGAAAGAAGATGCCTGGACAAAATCGGAACATGATTTCGGTAAAAATATTATTCCCATGTCTATTCCCACCCACCATGTAGTAGCTTATAACTTTAAGGATGAGAATAAAAAACATGCAAAATATTGGCGGGATGTAGGAACCATTGATGCTTACTGGGAGTCCAATATGGATCTTGTTTCCGTAAATCCATTATTTAACCTTTACGATCGGGACTGGCCTATCAGGACCCATCATATACAGGCCCCCCCTGCCAAGACCGTATTTGCTGAGGAGTTCGGAGATGGAGAACGCCATGAGCCCCGCTTTGGAGTAGCCGTGGATTCTCTTATTTCAGATGGGTGCATTCTCAGTGGTGGCCGGGTCCAGAATTCCGTATTATCACAGAATGTTTATGTACACAGCTACTCGTATATCTTTCGATCAGTTCTGATGGAAGGGGTCGAGGTCGGGCGATATTCCAGGATTCGAAATGCAATCATCGATAAAGGGGTTAACATCCCTCCCAATACAACCATTGGCTATAATCTGGAGGAAGACGCCAAAAAATATACGGTAACCAACTCAGGAATCGTGGTAGTTCCCAAAAAGATGGAAATATGATGAGGAGAGGAGTCAGGAGTCAGAATCCGGAAGTCAGAATGAAGAAAGAAAGGCACTTATTATTCCGACTCCTGAATTCTGAAATTTTGTCGTAGATACGGTTACAGCGAGCGACTTGACAGTATAGTAATTTGCGTTTTTTCATATTGAGTTTCAGCCAATGATGGCGTTATGCCTTTGCATTTCTCCTTACTCCTTTATAGGCGCGGTAAGGCAGGGTAAAGAACACGTGTCATAGTTCACCGGCAGGCAGGCAGCGCCCTCCATACAGAACAGACTCCTGACTCCTAAGCCTAACTTAATTCCCCACTCTTAACAACCCCATCGTGGTGTACCCTTTCTCATCTCCCAAAAGGTGCAAGTCGGCCATTTGACACAGGCAAAAAACAGGTTAAACTTAATCTTATCAATTAGGGAAATATAAAACCGTTAAGGGAATAGAAACCAGTTAAGGGAATACAAATTTTAAGAAACAAGAACTTGATGGAGATGTGGTGAAAAAGATAAAAAGCTCTTTGGTTGCAGTCTGGCTGTCATTCGGGATTTTGCTTTCCCCAATCCTGGTCCGGGAGGCATCAGCCTACATTGGCCCAGGAGCGGGAATAGCTTTTTTCAGTTCATTCTTTATCCTCCTGGCTACGTTTCTTCTCGCTTTTCTCATTATTCTGTTCTGGCCGATTCGAATGCTCATTCAGACTATCAAGCATCGTTTTAAGTACCGCCAATATTTTGATAAAAATTCCCACAGCAAGACCAAAAAAGTTGTTATCGTGGGTCTTGACGGGCTGGACCCGGAGTTGACTGAAAAATATATGCAGCAGGGCCTTTTGCCCAACTTCTCCGCCCTCAAAGAAGAGGGCAGCTACAGCCGGCTCCAGACCACCTGCCCGGCCATTTCTCCTGTAGCCTGGTCCAGCTTTGCCACCGGCATGACTCCTGCCAGGCATGCTATTTTTGATTTCTTCACCAGGGATGTGAAGACTTACCTGCCGGTCCTCTCCTCGGTCGATATTCAAAAATCTACGGGGAAGCTGAGCGGGCCAAAAATTAAGTCGCTCAAAAAGGGTCGCGCCTTCTGGGAAATTTTGGGAGATGTCGGTATTTGCAGCTCCATTCTCCGTGTGCCGGTCACCTTTCCACCGGTAAAATTTTCCGGCAGGCTTCTTTCCGCCATGTGCGTTCCTGATCTGAAAGGGACCCAAGGGACTTTTAGTTTCTATACCACCTGTGATGACAAGTTGCAAAAGCGCACAGGCGGTGTCGGTTTTAAGGTTGTAAAACGAGGCGAAAAAATCTCATCCTTCCTCTATGGACCGGAAAATCCATACAAGAAGGGCGCTCCGGAAAGCCAGCTCCCCTTTGAGGTGATTCTATCCAGCGATGCAGGGGGCAGCGTTGCAGGGGCCAAGAATGCAGGAGCAGGGGGCAAGGATGCCAATGGGCCGGTGCTGCTGGTAGCGGGCCAAAAATTCGCGCTCAAAGAGGGAGAGTACTCTCCCTGGATTCGGCTTCCTTTTCCCATAGGCAGAAAAAAAGTCTATGGCATCTGCCGCTTTCTGATTCAAAAGGTGAAGCCGGATTTCGAGATGTATGTCACTCCCATCAACATTGATCCTGAAAAGCCTGTGCTGCCGATTTCGCATCCCTTTGTCTACGCCATGTATCTGGCCAGGGTCATGAGCAGCTACGCCACACTGGGTCTGGCTGAAGATACCTGGGCTCTTAACGAGCGGGTTTTGGATGAGAAAGGTTTTCTGGACCAGGCCTATGCCAATCACCAGGAGCGGGAAACGATGTTTTTCCATGAGCTTTCCAAGGTGCGAAAAGGGGTATGCGCCTGCGTCTTTGACGCTACTGATCGAATCCAGCACATGTTCTGGCGCTATCTGGAAAAGGACCACCCAACGCACCGCGTAGTCAACAATAAGGGATACGAAAAAACCATAGAGGAAATGTATCGAAAAATGGATGACCTTCTGGGACGGGTTCGCCGGAAAATCGGCAGGGATACCCTGCTGATCGTAATGTCAGACCACGGATTCAAATCGTTTCGCCGTTGCGTCAACCTGAATTCCTGGCTCTACCTGAACCAGTATCTGGCTTTGAAGGAAGGGGCCAAAGAAAGCGATGAATGGTTTAGCCAGGTGGATTGGTCAAAAACACGCGCCTATGCACTGGGCCTTGGAGGAGTCTTTATCAATCTCAAGGGCAGAGAGGCTCAAGGTATTGTTCAGCCTGGTGCGGAGTTTAAACAATTAAAGGAAAAGCTGTCAGCCCATCTGACCGGACTGAAAGATGAGGCCGAGGGGAAGGTAGCCATCAATCAGGTCTATGACTGCAAGGCTATTTACCAGGGTCCGTACACGGATAATGGCCCGGACCTGGTAATCGGCTATGCACAAGGGTATCGGATTTCGTGGGACTCAGTGGTGGGGAAGGTCAATACTATCACCTTTGAGGATAACACCAAGAGCTGGAGCGGCGATCACTGCATTGATCCTAAATCCGTGCCTGGGGTTTTGTTTTGCAACCGTAAGATCAAGGCCGCTAACCCCCGGATGATTGATATTGCTCCAACTATTTTACAAGAGTTTAATTTGCGCGTTCCCGAATTGATTGAGGGAAAGCCGCTCTTTGATTGAAGGAAAGATTCCGATTAAAGGAATCATTTCGATTAAAGAGAAAGATGTTGATTAAAGAGAAAAATTTTAATTGAAGGAAAAGATTTTGATTGAAGGGAAAGATATGCAAAGAGATAGGCTGATCGAAAAACAAAAAAAATCTAAACCAGTACTGTACGGGTTGATCGTGTTGGCGGGGCTTGCCGGGATGGCCTGGCTGCTCCTTTGCGTTTTGCCCTGCACCCATATTGCCGAAGCAAGCACCAAAATGATCATTCTGGGATTCGATGGTATGGACCCGCAATTATTGCAAAAATACATGGATGCGGGAATGCTTCCCAATTTCAAAAAGCTGGCCGAAACCGGAGACTTTAAACCCTTGGCTACCACTATTCCGCCCCAGAGCCCGGTGGCTTGGGCCACATTCATCACCGGCCAGGACCCAGGAGGCACCAATATTTACGATTTTATTGCCCGCGATCCCAATACCTATTTGCCATATCTTTCCATCGGAGAGATTTGCCCTCCCAAAAAGGAAATAAAAATCCCTCTCTTGCATTGGGTTATTCCCATTTCCAAGGTAGAGGCGAAACTCTACCGGAAAGGAAAAACCTTTTGGGAATACCTGGATGAAGTCAATGTTTCGTCCACTATCCTTCAGGTCCCTTCAAATTTCCCGCCCGTGCAGCACAAGGGGAAATCCTTAAGCGGTATGGGGACTCCGGATCTCATCGGCACCTATGGGACCTTCCAATTCTACACCTCGAAAGCTGGTGAGGGTGGAGCAGAGCAAGGTGGCAAGGTCTATCAGGTAGAGGTCAAAAATAATGTGATTGAAACCGAAATCCAGGGCCCGGTCAACACCTTTAAGGAAGAGCGCCCGATATCCAAAATACCTTTAACGATCACGCTCGATCCCAAAAACCCGGTAGCCCGGCTGAAGTTTGCCGATCAAAACCTGATCCTGAAAGAGGGTTCATGGACAGGCTGGCTCCCCCTGACCTTCAAGATGAGTTTTTCCAAGGCCGCAGGTATTGGCCGCTTTTATCTCAAGCAGGTGCGCCCGGAGTTTCAACTCTACTTAAGCCCGGTCAATGTCGATCCGCGAGAGCCCCCCTTTTCCATTTCCAGTCCGGAAGACTATTCCAGGGGACTGGCTGAAAAAATCGGCCTGTTTCATACGCAGGGGATACCTGAGGATACTTGGGCCTTGAATGAGGGGCGGCTGAATGAGGAGGAATTCCTGCAGCAGAGTGAAGTATCGCAAGGGGAGCGGATGAGAATGTACCGGATGGAGCTGGCTAACCTGAAAAAACAAAAAACAGGGCTTTTGTTCTGCTATTTTTCCGCCACTGATACGATTCAGCACATGTTTACCGGCTACATGGACCCACAATTCCCCGGCTATACCGAAGAGAATAATAAAAAGTATGGCCGCGTCATTCCAGACTTGTATCAGAAGATGGACAAAATCGTGGCTGAAACCATGAAGGCGATGGACCCCGGCACTACCCTTTTAGTCCTTTCGGATCACGGATTTACGAGCTATCGCCGATATTTTAACGTGAACACCTGGCTGCATCAAAATGGCTATATGGCTTATACTGATGAATACAAGAGGGCGAGCGGTGAGTTCTTTGAAAATGTAAACTGGAAGCGCACCAAAGCCTACGCTATGGGCTTGAACGCCCTTTACCTCAATCTGAAGGGAAGGGAAGGGCAGGGAATCGTCAACTCCAGCCCCACAGCCAAGGCGCTGCTTGAACAGATCCGGCAGGGATTACTGAATTACCGTGACCCCCAGAATGGTCAGCAGGTTATCAGCTATGTGGACGTACCTGCAACTGCCTACAAAGGGAAATACCGCCAAAACGCCCCTGACCTGATCATCGGCTACAACCGGGGATACCGCGCCTCCTGGTGGACAGCCCTGGGACAGGCACCGGAAGATATCGTGGGTGACAATACCTCCAAATGGAGCGGAGACCACTGCATAGCAGGGCAATTAGTGCCGGGTATTATTCTGGCAAACAAAAAAATCAAGGTCAATGACCCGGCCATGATCGATATTGCCCCAACGATACTCAACGAATTCAAGGTGGGCAAGAAACCGGAGATGACCGGCAGGGTGATATTTTAAGGCGGGTGCTTTCAACTTAGAGCCTATCCGAAAAGTCCTGGGAACCCTCATCAGTATTGGGGCCATACCCACTTTTCGGATAGTCTTAGTAAGGGCCTTCAGCATGGACATTAAGCCTATAAAAACTGAGGTAGATTATCAGGCCGCCCTCCAGGAAATAGAGCGCCTTTTTAAGGCTGCTCCTGATACACCGGAAGGCGATCGTTTAGAGCTGTTAACATCGCTGGTTGAGGCATTTGAAGATAAGCATTACAGCATCCCTCAGCCAGACCCGATAGAGGCAATCATGTATCATTTAGAAAGCCGTGGTTTATCTCGGAGTGACCTGGAGCCTTACCTTGGCAGCAGTGCTCGTGTTTCGGAAATATTGAACCGAAAACGGCCCATTTCGCTTGAGATGATACGCAGAATCCACAAAGGGCTTGGTATATCGGCAGAAATTTTGATACAACCATAATCAATGCTGGAAGGCAGCTTGATTCAGATACTCATAAGTGAAATAAAGGTGAACACAGCCAGCAGGCAGTTTGAAAATATACTAAACAAATTAGGTAAAAAGTAAAATAAAATTATAATATTAATGCTTAACAATTAAGAAACTATACTTTTGCACTTTTCGTCATTCCCGCGAAGGCGGGAATTCAGGAGCCTTGATATTACTAGCTTCCCGCTTTCGCTGGAATGATGGGCGGAGATTATAAAATTATGTATATTTCAATTACTTATAAAAAAGTGCGAAAGTAGAGTAAGGAATAAATATATATGATTGTTTCAAATCCAATTCAAGAACCACTCATACAATTATTTCACCGCCTTAACTCTCTTTATGGACTGTTATTTCTCCTCAATAATCAATTAAATGCTTTTCAGGAAATGGCTATAGAGATTGATAAAAAAAATAACAACCAATCATATTGGTTTTCTGGGACATCTATAGTTATAAGTGATCTTACTGAGTATCCAGATAATCGATTGAGGAGATATTATCGCTCTGGAGGCTGTATGTTCCAAGGGAAACAATATCTCGATATGATTGAATCACTTATAGCAAGAGAGTCGGCTTGGTCAATTGCTCAAGGATATGAAGCGTTTGAAGCCTTTCTTTTTGATACTGCAGCAGAATATCTCCGACTCAACCCTACGGAGGCCGAAATTCAGCAGGTAAATAGGTTCGATATAAAATGTAGCAAGTCGATTTTGAGTAGCGCCAATATTGAGGACTGGAAGGAGTTTATACGTTACACATATAGGGGTGAAGGTAATAGAAAAATTTTAAAATATTTACGAAAATTGGCTCCTCAACTCGCTAAAGTTGAAAAGCAAAATAACCGCCCAATAGACCTTTGCGAGTGGTATACCATAGTAGGGGATGTTAGGCATGCAGCAACCCATTCAAACTTTACAATTAAATCGCAACGAATGTGTTCATGGACAAATGAGCATAAAACTAATCTATACAATTTCTTCCCAGGTGATACCCATGATAATGGTTACACTTTAAAGCTTAAAGAAAAAGATGTGGAGAAAGGATTAACTACTTTTGTAGAATACGCGTTTATTATCTTTAAATGTTTGTCTTGTATCCAAGGTTACGAATGGCAAATTTTTAAAGAAGATTAAATACAATCCAGAGATAATGAATCTCGTGGAAATAGCGCATAAGAAGTGGATAATATGTCCGCTAAGTTATTTGGCTTAGCCGTTAAGGAGGGGGGTAGGCATCAAGCCCTGTCCTAAAAATGGAGGACTTTTCAGTATGTTTGGAAGCAAAATAAAAATCGATAAGGACTTATTGAAGCGAGCCGAAGAATACGCCAGCCGGAAGGGGTATCCTTCCGTAGAAGAATTCATCAGCCATGTGCTGAAAAAGGAAATGCGAGAGGAGGATGAATCCTCCGAATCACAGGAAGAGCTGAAGAAAAAATTACAGGGGCTGGGCTATATCTCCTGACGTATGACCTATGAAGGGAGGCGAGATATGAGAATAACTTATGACCAGGAGGTAGATGCACTCTATATCCGTTTTCGGGAAACCACGGTTACAACCCAACATCTTGCTGAGGGATTAGCTGCGGATTATGACGCCTTGGGGCATCTGGCAGGGATTGAAATATTAGATATGACTAAACGGCTGGGTGACAAGGATACCTTTAAACAAGTAGTCCTAGAAGGTGTAACCTTGGCCGAGCATTAATTATGGCAAGCGGGAAATAGCTACTAAAAGTCAGGGTTTATCCTAGCTATAAAAAATTTGTGATTAATGGAAATAGCTCAAGGAGCTGTTTTTTCAATATGGGAACCATCTAAAGAGAAAAATGTAACCTATTGGATACAAGAAAAATGTGTTATAATTAAATAATGGCAGGTAATACGTAAAAAAGGAGGAATCATCCGTGGCTACCATTGAGCATATAACCGTATCAGAATTTAAAAAAAAGTTGAATACTTTGAAGCTGCCCCCTGATACCCATATAACAGTAACTATTGAAGAGAAGCCAGGAAGCAAGAAAAGGTGGGACAAGCAAAAAGCCTTGGAAGCTATAGAAAAGCTTAAAGGCTCAGGTAATGGTAAACTTGTTGAAGCTTTGCTAAGAGATCGTGAAAAAGATAAACTCCTATGAATAGATATGTCTTGGATACTTCAGCATTACTGACTCTCATTGAAAAAGAAGAAGGCATTGAAGAGATAGAAATTTTGCTGAGACAGGCTTTGAACGAAGAGATTGAACTATTCATCGCAGTAATCAGCTCTATAGAGGTTTTTTATATTTCTTGGCGAGAGCAAGGGGGAGAAGTTGCTCATGAGCGATTGAAGCTTATTGAAAACTTACCTGTTATGCAAGAGGAGTTAACAGATAAGCTCGTTAAAATTATTGGAGAAATCAAAGCAACTACCAAAATGTCATTTGCTGATAGCTGCATTTGCGGGCTAGCAAAACATAAAGAAGCAATTCTTGTTCACAAGGATCCTGAATTCGAACAGGTTAAGGCTGATATTGAGCAACATAAACTGCCTTACAAACCGAAATTGAGACCTAGGTAAAAATAATATGAGGCCATCATGCTGAGCATTCTACATCTTATCGGGCACTTCCTGGATCTGGTTGCCATGCCCTTTCGAAATTTTGATCCCTTCTGGGGATTTACGGCTATATGTTTCGTCATGGGGACAATTGTTGTTGTTATTTTCAAGTATGCATCTAACCAGAAAAAAATCAAAGCGGTAAAAAAACAAATCAAGCTCCATTTTATGGAAATCAGAATCTATAAGGACGATTTTCGTGAAATTTTAAAAGCCCAGAAGGAAATTCTGAAAAATAATTTCAAGTACATTGCCTATAATTTCCAGGGGGCAGTTCCCGTTGTCCTTTTATTCCTGGTCGCACTCTCTCAGATAAACCTGCGCTATGGGTATGCCCCTATTATGCCTGGGGAGACCTTTGACGTAAAAGTCACTTATGCCAAGGATGCTGACCGGCGGCCTGAGCCACTGCTTGCTCTCCCCGAAGGGGTTGAGGCGCTTACCCCTGCCTTGCGCCTGGGGGGAAAGAACGAAGTAAGCTGGCAATTGCAGGCCTCTGAAGCGGGAAGATACCAGATAGGTTTTAAGCTCTGTGATCAGGAATATACCAAAGAGGTTGTTATTGGCAAGATCTCCACTCCCTTTAGCTCAGAGCTTTTGAGAGAGGGATTCTGGGCCACCGTGGTCAATGCCGCTGAGCCATCACTTCCCGAAAAGGCACTCCTCCAGAGCATTGAAATCCGCTACAAGCCAAAACACTTCAAGTGTATCTTTTTCGGCTGGAATATACACTGGTTACTGATGCTTCCTATCCTCGCCATTTCCTTTGGCCTGGTAGTACGAAAAGTTCTCAAGGTAGATTGATGATGGTTTCGCCAGGCATAGAATCAGGCATAGAATCAGGCCAGGCACAGAATATGTGCGAAGCTTCTCCATCAGCGCCTATGTAGTGGGATAAGGTTGAGCGGTATCTTTAAAAAACTGTAACTACTCAGGGAGAGATAGTCTGTAGGGAGATAGGCTGTAGACTTTTAGCCTAACAGCCTACAGCATTACTAACAGCCTAAATACCTAAAAGCCTAAACAACCTGTGTAGTTACAAAAAACTCACGCTAAAAGCCCTCTCTAAAAGCCTTCTGTCTGTCTCCTCATCGGCATGGGTACGGGTGTATTTGCAAGTCCCTTAATCGTGGACCCGTCTTTAAGTTTGCCGGTGAGAGTAAGGCAGATCGTTTCCTGTCCATTTTTTCTGAGATCCGATATATTGATAAGTTTTTGAATGCTGAAGGTAAGGAGCAGATCCTGATACCCATCGCCGGTGCGATAATAAGGGTTGAGCAGTGCTGCCACCTTACTCCCCGGTGAAATGTCTGAATAGCTCCATCGGGTGGGTGCAATGTTCTCTCCAGTGCTTTTGCATCCGAGCAGAATTGTTTCCGGATCTATGGTTGTCACATCGAATCCCTCGTTACCAAGGATAGCGATCTGTATCTTTCTGCTCAGCAGGGTCAGGGTGTTAAGTCCTTCCCCTGAGTAAATATTCAGGGATACCCATATAATGGGGGGGACAAACCCGCTAAACTCAAAAGCTCCCATGTCATAGCCGGGCATACCGTCACGGTCCCCGTCCCAGGGTCTTGCCGTATTCTCTTTATCCATTTCAGCTTCGGTTATACTCGGATCGACTCCTGCGTCAATGCACGGGGAGCAGTATTGTAAATGGTAATCTCCGCTGCTTGAGTCAGTAAATAAAGGCGGTAGACTGATATTGCCCTGGCCTTTATATCCACCCTGAATATTGGAGTAGGTGATTTTGGGAGAGGTGCTGGGTACCTGATTTATAAGCGTGCCTGAGCCTCTAAATACCCTTCGGATACTGGTGGAATGGATACTTTTGGGAAGTCTGTCAGTGATTGCAAATGGAGAGTTTTCCCAAATTATACAGTTGGTGATGATCGGCAAAGACAGGTCACTGAAAATTCCACCACCATACGTGGAGGCTGAATTTCCAATGATCGTGCAATTGGTAATTTTCGGAGAGGGGAAGTTATACTCTGGCGCGGCGACTGAGTTATCATATCCGGAGCAATTAATTCCGGCACCGGAGCGGGCTGAATTTTTGGCAATAATGCAATTGGTAATAGTCCAATTGGTAGCAAACCCGGTTATGGGCCAGGTGCAATAGATTCCGCCACCGTAATCAGCCGAATTTTCTGCAATCGTGGAATTGGTGATAGATAAAACGTCGCACTGATAATAAATCCCACCACCTTGACCGGATGCCAGATTCTGGCTGATAGTGCAGTCGGTGATTTTGGGGTGATAACAGGTCGGGCCAAAGCAGTTGATTCCCCCTCCGCAGGAGGCCGTGTTATTCGTAATGGTACAGTTGGTGATCTCAGGCGCGGAGTTATAGCAGAAGATCCCGCCACCCCCGCGAGAATCCCCACTGGCGGCGGCCAGATTTTTCATAATCTGGCAGTCTATAATTATCGGTGATGAGCGATCGCAGGAGATTCCACCACCGGCTAAAGCTGAATTTTCTTGAAATAGGCAATTGCTGATAGTTGGTGATGATTTTTGCTCACAGCCGATTCCTCCGCCGGAATCAATGGAAGCGTTATGGGCAATAATACAATGGCTGATTGCAGGTGATGAGTTCAGGCAATGGATTCCGCCTGCACAGCGTATGGACGACCCATTCTGGATGGTGAACCCATCAAGGCGGCTGCTGGCAGGTACATCGACCAGCACAACGACCGGCCCCGATTGAGAGCCGTCGATAACCGTGGAGTTTGGGCCATCCTGACTGAGTAGAGTAATGTCCTTTCCGCCAATAACAAGATTTTCCCTATACGTGCCTGGATAAACCGTAATAATGGCCCCTTGAAGAGCGGAATCAATGGCCTGTTGAATGGAGGTAAAATCTCCACTTCCATCGGCAGCTACGGTGATACTGGCTATGTCGGTGGCTCCCTCTACCGCTGAAGCAGAGTGGATAGAAGTCGTCAGCAGTGCCAACAGTGTCAACAGTGCCAAGGCACAAAGGGGCAAAGAGGCCAAGGCACAAAGACAGGGAGGGGGAAAACTTTGTGCATATTCTTGGGCGCAGCCGCTGCCTCTGAATCTTTGAACCTGTTTTAACAGTGCCACCATAAACCCGAGAGTCAACGCTGAGGATAAAGCTGAAATCCTTTTCATGTGTCTTTCTCCTTTCTTAAGATGCCCAGCTATTAAGACAGGGTTTAGGGTTCGTCAGTGACAATCATTTCCTTTACAGGCGTGCCATCGCTCCATGTCCCCATGAAGCGCTGCTGCGGTGTATCACCCAAAGCATATTCCCAATTTTTCCCATAAAAGGCGGCATCAATGAGGGCATCGAATAATTTCCATAGGCAATAATAATCAAGGGCATCCGGTATGGCAACTGACTGCAGGTCAACATCGGAAGCCCTGCTGGCAGGAGCGAAATGGTCTGCTATTAAAGGGAGAGATCCATGATAATCCGAAATCATGGTAATAAAGTCTTTTCTCTCAAGAGGGATCTGGGGTGTCTCCAGGAAAATTTTTTTGGCACCTCTATCACCTGAAGTAAAATCCTGATCCCCTACCAGGGTGAGTAAGAGAGTGTCGGCAGGAATCTTCGAGAGATCTTCCAAAGGAACGGTTGATACCCATCCCGGATCAATAGACATCAATGCCTTTGGAACAGGCAGACCGGATACCGCGGCCACTGCAGCGATACTGGAAGCTACCATTCCGCCGCACGAATGCCCCACAATAGCAAACCGGTTGAGGTCTGGTGTTACATGGTCTCTGCCCTTAAGTACGGTAAGTGAGCTTAGCACTGATCGGGTGGCATTACTGGTATACTCATCGGGTTTAGTGAAGGCCGCTTGATACACCGGGAAAACGACGATATTGCCTTTCTTCACAATATGCTCGATCCAGGCGCTGTAAGGGTTAGGATTTTTTATTCCCCACCCATGGAAAAAAAGGA
>Ga0307378_10004165_pt1 | contig 20809 bp, 30 predicted proteins | sample UN1MG_FD_202238 | JGI IMG/M metagenome (GOLD analysis project Ga0307378, IMG submission 202238) | Soil microbial communities from Risofladan, Vaasa, Finland - UN-1 | ecosystem: Environmental > Terrestrial > Soil > Coastal area > Acid sulfate soil | place: Finland: Risofladan, Vaasa | collected... | reverse complement strand
ACTCACCATTTTTGTTTCAATTTTACACCTGAAGGAGTACATGGGCCTCTTGCCAGATATCACCGAGGAAAACAGCTTAGAGAGCGCAAAGAGCGACGAGGCTTTAAAAGTCATCCCAAATAAGGAAATATCATCAACCAAGCACCCCAGGACTTTGTACTGGTCCTTCTCGCCTTCTTTTGGCTTCCTTTTATCAATATACTTCGATTTCGCCGCAAATAAGAAATAACACTCAAAACTATCATAAATCTTAAACTGGCCGGTATGAAAGAATTGACCGACTTCAGCTTGTTTGCCTTCCTTGTCTTTGAAGTCATCAGGGTCGCTCAGTGCTTGAGTTAATAATATCTGAGGCGGCCTAATATCGGCTGGGTCCACGCCTTTAATTCCAACACCAGCATTTTCAGCCAGCCGGTCAGGGCCATATTTCACTATCGCTTTTTCTTCTGGATTCTTTTTACTCATGATTTCACCCCCTTAATTTTTTTCTTCTCCAACTCCTTTATTTCTTTAGGAGTCACTTTTTCAGAGGTAATTTGTTCAATTACTCCCTTGTTTATAATCAATTTTCTGTCTCCAAAAGTGGCTTCAATAAAAGCGTCTGCCTTTAACAGCCTTGTTCTTATTGTGACGTAAGACTCTTTAACTAGGTACGGTTTATCTTCCGTTGCCAATTTAATCAATGCCATGTTCGTTTTCACCCCCTCTCACTCAATCATTTTATACTCAATTTTTATCGGCCGGGTTGACGCCTTTTCAATCGCGTTTTCGACCCTTCTCAACTCGTTCATGTGCTTTTTTAACACCACGCAGTTTGTCAAGACCGCAATAATGAAGGTTATAATTAAAGTCGCCATCAATTTTTCAAATCTTGTCATAAGTCCTTTTTTATCGTTTTTTTAAGATCTCTCCAATACATTAAATCACCCTTCATATATGAGGTATCTTGTCTCTCAAGTGCGTACTTAATCTTCTCTTTTACCAGTTCTAACAGAATCTCCAAGTACTCTTTTTTAGTCATTTTTTCCTTGTAAAAGCTCTCAGCTCTTTTTTCATTATTTCTGTTAAAGCCCCCTTATCTACCAAGATAAATACAATTTCTGAGGGCCTTTGACCGGTCTTTATTCTTATTAATTTTTGTATACATTCTCCGCAAACTAAAAACTTTCGCCTTGGTCCTGTTTTCTGCCCGCAACCCTGGCAAAAAAAATTCCGTTCATCATCATCCTTAATTGGAAAGAGCGGTCCTAGTTGATCTCCTTCATCAGCATATTCCCAGTGAAAATTCCCTCCCCTTTTCCCTCTCCCCGACAAACATCTCCAAATACCAGTTCTATGAACCCCTGTCAACTCTGCCGCTTCCTTTATTGAGCCAAAGGTCGAAATAAGTTTTCCCTCAAGAGTTAGCTGATTTACTATCCTTTTCCTTCTGACCATTTTTTCTTCTCAAGGAATCAACAACCTCTGGAAAGGATAAATTTTATTAGGATCCTGAATTTTCTTTTTATTCGCTTCATAGATTTTTTTCCAATAAATGCCATTTTCGTAAAACCTAGTGGCGATTTTCCAAAGACTGTCACCTGGTCTAACAAAATAAGTCTGAGGAATAATAAGCGGGGGTTCTGGCTCTGCCGGCGTCTCGGCCATGTATGTTATAGGATTAGCCCATCCCCTCATCTCTGGAAGGCTATCTTCTGGTCGCTTGGTCCCGAAATGGAGATGAGGTCCAGTCGCCCAACCGGTGCGCCCTGAATGACCTATCATTTCGCCTCGTTTGACTACCTGACCCAACGTGGCACTCAATAACCTCAAGTGCCAGTATTGAGACAATCCCCAATCATGACCTATATTTATTCCTATTCCGTCTGAGTCAGGGATATTGTCAGCGTAAGTTATTTTCCCATCATCGCAGGCCAAAATCGGGGTTCCTTCCGGCATGGCAAAGTCCAGGCCGTTGTGAGGATAGCCAGCTCTTTTAAGATACCACTCTGGCGCGTCCCCAAATTTTAAGGTCATCGGAAATTCACCGGCAAATGGTTTTCTAATTTTTGGTGTCATTTTTTAACTATCCTTGTACTAATCACTTTAACGTCCTTCTTTTCAATCATCTTTTTGTAGAATTTTACTGCTTCCTCAATGGTAACGTAGGGTATGAGGGTAGTGTCAAACTTCTTATAAGCTACGCTTCTTGCTTGATCATCTCGAAAAGCAACAATCGTTATAATCATCTAATTTTTGGTGTCATTTAAACCAACCCTCCATCCTTTTTTGAAAACACACAGTTAGTCACTATTTGATTTTCCCCTAATAAATATAAGTCTCCCTCAATAACCTTATCCTCTAACTTTACTGGAAGCTCAATCACGTTTCCCTTAATTACCTCCTGCCTGACCTTTTTCTTTAATGCCTGAATTGCTTGTTGGTGATCCCCCTCCAATCTTTTAAGCGACTTAATCAACTCCTCAACTGTATATAAACCTCCGGCAACGAGGTTTCCCTCCGCATCTTCTACTTCGAAGTAAAGATTAGTCCTCTTTTCAATTTCATCTACTAGCTCTTTAATTTCAAGTGTCATTTTCTTCCTTTAGAGTCAACTGATTACTGTATCTTGCGTTATAAATTGCCACCCATGTTTTAGCATTGATTTTAGTCGGAAATGATCTTGCCACCAGGAAGGGAGTTCCTTTTAGAAAAACCCCAAATTCATTAAACAGCCCATCTTTAGTATCTATAATCTCTCTAATGTCAACCTCGTATTTCATGTAATAAATCCTCTGTCATCCCCGCGCCTGCCCTACACGGGGATCTCAGAAAATTCACTCACCCTTTGGTTCTTCTTCTGCTTCTTCATCTTCAGGTTTCTTTTCATCTTCTGCCATGTTTTAATCTCACCCCCTAACTTTATACTTCAAAGTAGTGAAAACCACTCCTTCTTTCCCAAACCCAAAGCTCCTTTTTACAGTTGGCCGGGACTGGAATTTCAGCTAGATCTTTTTTTATTTTGTTATACGTGGGGATTTTACCATGAGGACAAACTTTAACTTGGACCAAAACAAATCTAGTGGCGTCAACGGCCATTAAATCAAAAGGGCCACCGGACTTGGCGGATCTGATCGCTAAATAACCCCACCCCTCGAGCGTTTTCTTAGCTTTTTGTTCAGCCCGATAACCCACTTTGTATAATGCTAAACTCATTTTCCCATCAACTCAGCGCAGACTTCCCAGCGCCAAACGTCGCACCTCATTTTTTCAATATTAGAAAGCCTTTTATTAATAATCCAGAAGAAAATAGCAAGGATAAAGAGGATTATAAAGAACGACTTTATAGTGTTTTTATCCTTCATTACGTCCTATTGTCTCACAACTCGGTATTTCTTGTCAATAGGCAATTTAGCCTCAATTTTATCGGCTCGCGAGTTTCTTTTTACCAAAAAGAAACAAAAATAAGGTTTCTTCTCTTGCTCTCTGTCTCCTCATTGTATCACACGATCAAGACCTTCCGCTTCGCTTCAGCGAGAAATGATTACATTTATCTTGACTCCGTGTGTCCAGCTTCAGAGATGGTGAGAGCTTCGCTGAGAAAGCTCAAGCCCTAGTATTTACACTCTCAGCAGAAAGGAACTATCATGCCTAGACTTCAGACGTCTTTCATCGCCGGCATGGATTTCACCATGAAAGGCGATATTCGCGCTCATATTGTCTTGCGCAAAGAGATGGCCATTAAAATAATTCGGCTATCCCATAGTCTCGAAAAGCCCATGTCTTACATCGTGACAAAGGCTTTGACTTACTACCTCAAGGAATTTGAGGTTGGCGATTCTAAACGCCAGCAAGTCCTTATCTAGATGATAGGCTTAAAAGGCCCGGTCCGAAAGGATCGGGCTTTTTTTTAGTCGCAATTCTCAATTTAGGTCCTTCATAAACTCTTTTACCCGTTCTGCCTCTCGGTCAAAATTAACCATCTCAAGATATTTCTTCCGACAATTTTCACTCATTTCCTTTAATCTCTCCGGTTCCGAGAATTCCCTAATTCGAGCCACGTTCTCCTCGACCGACCTTCCATCCAAATCAAGACAAGTAACCCCGTCCTCAAGCAACGGATAAGCCAGCTTCCCTTCATAGAAACTCTTGACCGTAATCACCGGCCGACCCACCGCAAAGGCATTATGAATAATATGGCCGAAGCCCTCCCCGTGCTGTTTAATATGCCAAATAAACTGAGTTGATCTCATAGACTCAGCCAAAGCCGAAACTGGAGTAATAAAACCATCATCTCCATTTAATCCATGCATTTTCCAGTCAAAATCGGGCATGAGAACCTTGTATTGGTGCCAAATCGGATAATAAGGCGTTTCGTTAAAACAATTCAGATATTGCCGGATCCTCTTAATTTTCGAAGGAGGCTGAGGATAGAAAAGATGGTCCGGAAACTCTTGGGGCCAAACCACTCTTTTGACTTCGGCCGGAGCTGGATATAATCCGGTCGTATCAATAAAATTCGGAATAATGGACCAATCAACCGGAGTTCCTGAATTGCCCTCTAAAACTACAAATTTTGCCTTCGGTTTATGATCCTTTTGGAGAACATAGAAAGTAGATCTATGTTGATAAACCGTTGTTAAAATTATGTCTATATCCGTCTTTTGAAACTGCTCAAAGGTCAAACATTTATGATCTATTTCCTCGGACTTATCCCTCCAATAATAATACCCGTCCGGTCTTAATTCGCAATTCACCGGGTCCAAATACTGCCTATGGGTCGGTGGGTTATCCGAATATCTCCAAATCCCTTTTTCAGCCCACTCAAGACCAATCGGCCGGAACAATTCCCAGCCAAACCTCTCGACAAAGAGGATATGGAGAGCATGATACAAACCCCCGTGATGGTAGTCAGCAAAGACTTTCATTTATCTTATAGTTTTTCCCCGATCGAGAAATTTAGGCACAAGATCGATCTTTTTTAGCCTTAAAATTTACCCGAGTTCAAAGTCTAAAAACATATCCTATAATCCTTCCCCTTCCAAGTGAGCCTTTCTTATTTTCTCAACGTCTTTTGTTATCTCAGCTTGAATCTCATCACCATAAAAATCCTTCTCTGGCTTCCAATGCCTATACTCAGGGTTTTCCTTCATAAAGGTTGAATTTTTCATCAAAATATTATCCATTTTGACATATTGAACAATTCCTTTAAGTCGCTCCGCTATTACGTGGCAACAACTATCGTGGGCCATGTGGGCGGCAAAATGGCCAATCGTCTTATACCACCTTCGAGTGATCATCGGGTAAATATCGCCTATCATTTTGCTCGGATTAACAAAAAAGACCACAAATTGATCTGCCATCACTCCTTTAGCATAGACCGTTTTTTCCCAACCATCAGTCAAAATCCTAGCTTCATCAGTCCAGTACCAAATTAGTTTACCCTTTGAAAATTCAGCAAGAACATCCGCGTATTTAGCCAGCTCAGATCCACGCTTTGAGCCGTCCATTCTGATAATTCTGAGAGGTAAAAGAGCCTTATAAATCTTAATTGCTTCCATCGTTTCATCATCCCCATAATCCACTTTCACTAAAACTTCAAGCCGGCTTTTATCTCTTGTTTTATCAACTAGCGACTGTAATGAGCCTCGGACAATAAAATCACGCTCCGGCCCAACCGGAATTATAATCGAAATAATTGGTTCAGGGGAGACTTTCATCTAGTTTTTCCTCTAACTTTTCCAAATCACCTTTTTTATACTCTGCTTGATCTCCGTCTGGAAATTCAGTCATATAGTCAAAAGCCTTTAAACCGGTAGAAGTCATGAGCAAATTCCAAAGCCTAACATCTGACTTAAATTCAAGACACTCATAAGCACCGCTGACCTGCGCCTTCCACCACTTTTTATCTGGCCAAATAATGTTAAAACTGAGTAAATTCCAAACATTGACTCCGGCAACAATACGTTCGCCATTTAAGAACCAATCCCCATTCCAAATAAGCTCGAATTTATGTCTGCCTCCATGAGAGACGCCAAAATAGGCGTCAGCTTTTTTCCTTATAATCTTTTGACCAATAGACGGCCAATGCCTTTTAATCCAAACCCCGCGTTTGTAGTCCCCCAAATGCGATGGCACTTCCCCTAAAATCTCGACCTTTTGCTTTGTTATTTTATTGACAACCTCTTTTGCTTCACCACCACAAGCCTCTAATTCGCCTTCTGCCGGCGCTTCGCCAATTATCATAGGAGATAGCTTCTGAAGGCAGTCAAAAACGCCCTCTACGTCCTCTGCCGGGTAATGATGTAAAATAGACAAGGCCAAGATAACATCAAAACAGTCAACATACCCAACCCATTTCTCTAAATCTTCGTGGCTCAACCTATGCTGACAGACCACCACGTTATAAATCCCTTCCTTCTGAAAAATTCTTTTTTGGATCTCACACATCACAGGATCGCTTTCGAAAGAAATCACTAAACTATCAGGGTATTCTCTTGCTATCTTATGAGCAAAATAACCCTCCGCGGAGCCTAAATCTATCACAACGTCATGGGACCCAATATGCTTTTTCATCAAGTCCCATCTCTTTTTACAATCTCTTTTACCTTTAGCCACTAGCTTGCCGTCAATCTCAATATCTTGATAAAGCTCTGGTAATTTTTTAATCAGTTTTTTTAGCATTTAACTTGGTCAAAATACTTAGACCCCCTTTAAACTCATGGTGGACCACGCTATACATTCCCAGGTTTTCTCCTAAAAATTCATCTACACCAACCCGACAGCCTACCGCATGACCGACCTTGTGAAAGGTATCGTGTAAAGCAATTTTGCCCCCTACTTTTACCCACTTTCCCCACTCCTCAAGCTCTTTTTTAGTATGTTCTCGCTCATGGGAGGTATCAATAAAAAGGAAATCAATTCCCTCATTCCACATCATCGCGATCGCCACATCATCGCCTTGGATAAAGTGACGTCTAGGCTCTGGTTCTAAAATACCTTCTCCTCCCGGGAAAAGCCGAAGATGAGCATCAGCAACCTTATCAATACTAAAAAGGTGGCCCTCGGTGGCATTAACTCCCGCGCAAAGGGCAAAGGTAGACTGCCCCGCTCCAAGCTCAACCACAACCTTAGCTTTTAATTCAAGAACAAGATTGTAGAGGGTAAGCAAATGCTCGTTAATATCAGTTTCTCTTTTTGAGAGCATAACTATATAGTCGCGGTTTAACATTTTATTTTAATCTTATAGTTTTTTCGACTTTTTCGGGTTTAGCCTCATTTCGGGTCCCGGCCGACAAGACGTCTCACTAGCCTATAATTTCTCACTACTCTAAAAATTTCCCAAAAGATGATAACAGTTGCTCAACTCGGTAAGAAAGCGCCATAAACTTTGGATCCTGGGGAACCTTTGCCATCCGGTTATAAAAATTCCAGACTAAAAAGTTAGCTGGTTCGTGGAAGTCCTTAATCTCGTTGTCCATCGCTCTAAAATAATTCCAAGTCAAACTGGTCATGTGATACCAGTCACGACCTTCCTTTAGTCCCAAGTCCTCAAGAAAGCCAATTTTAGCCGTTTCCTCGAGTTGTTTAGTGACTTTTGAGAAGTGGTCCCAATCTTTTTCACCCGTTCCAAAATCGCGGTTAGTTTTAAGAACCAGCTCCTTTTTAGCAAAAATACAGCAAGGATGAAGTCGAATACCCTGGCGGGTCCCGATAACATCAAACTTCTTCATCGCCTCAAAAACTCGGTCAAAGAAATACTGATCTTTTACAATAAAGTCTTGCTCGGTGAACCAAATCCAATCACTTTTAGCTTGATTAAGAGCTGTGTTAACCGCGTCCTCACGCCAATGTTCAGTATGGGTGTCAGAAATTAAGAAAGTGGTCTCCAAAAAATTCTCTTTTAGGAAAAGAGAGAAATCAAGACTACCATGAGGGTAAAAGACGACAATAACCTCATTAAACAGCTTCCGATACTGCTTAATAAACCATCGCCAAAGCGGGTAATCTAGCCCACTAGGCCAAGTTACTATAATATCAGGCTTCATAATTTTAACTCCTCAACAATTTACTCAGTTGGCTCCTCAGTCGGAGGCTTAACCTCTGACTCAAGCTCCTCTTTTTTTTCCCCATCCTCTCCCGCCGGCTCTGGTACTGGCGCGGTTGGAGCTGGCTCTGCCGGTACTGGCTCTGCCGGTACTGGCGCGGTTGGAGCTGGCTCTGCCGGTACTGGCTCTGCCGGTACTGGCGCGGTTGGAGCTGGCTCTGCCGGTACTGGCTCTGCCGGTACTGGCGCCGTAGCTTCTAACTCAGCTACCTTCTCCACCAACGCTTCCAAAGTGTCAAAATCAAAGTATGACACATGAGGTCCATCAGCCCTAATCAACTTAAATTTCAAACTAGCCAAATTCTTCACCCCCTTCCTTAGTTTATTTTAACATACTAATAATACAGATTGTCTTAATTCCTCCTGAAAGCTCATTAGTCGCCTTATCCGCTTCATCCTGAGACACTTCTTGCCAACTATCCGGATCCGACAAGGTAGCCGTTGATAAAAATTTCTTCTCAAACTTAAAGCCTCTCGCCATCTTTTCCATCTCTTTTACCATTGTCCGGTCAATATTATTATACTTCGCCTTAATCAAAATTGCTTCCCCGTAAGGAAAACTCAAAAAGACACCTTTTTCTGCCAGTCCTATCATTTTCTTAACCGCAAGAAGCTCCATTTCCCGACAGTCCCTCATCGCAATCGGAGTAACTCCAATATGCTCAAGAGTCGAAACGCAGACCACAAAATCATACTGAGGAAGGTCAAAAAACAGAAAATCCTCTACATACTGATTTTTGACCATTTTTCCAAGCGCTTCTCTCTGAACAAGATCAATCGTATCAAGATAATGGGTATAATCAGAACATATTTTAGTTGACCCCTCACTCCACGGCCCTATATCTAAAATCGAATCTCTAGTAACTCGACAATTCTTTAAAAATCGCTCTAATTCAAGCAATTCTGGATCACGCTCGTTGCCAAAAATCTTCCTATCAGACATCTAAAAACTCCTTCCACTCCTTTTTAATCTTCTCTTTAGCGAAAAATTTGATCGCCGTCCGGCGACCGGCCTCACCAATTTTTTGAGCAAGGGCATAATCATTAAATAAAACATCAATATATTTTCGCAATTCTTCCAAGTCATCAGAAAAAAAGCCATTTTCACCATTTTTAATAATATCCGGAATTTCGTAAGTGTCTTGACCGCGCTCAAAAGGCGAACTGCCTAATTCAGGTCCGAGAGCCACGATCGGAATACCAGTCATCAAAGCCTCAATAAAATTTAATGTATAAGAAGCTGGAAAAGTACCAGTGTAAAAATAGGCACGAAAGTTCTGTAAGACGCGTTTTAAGGCACTATAATCGAATAAGGCGGTTGATATGTCCTTTGTCCCCTCATTTCCCGGTCCTACTAGCAACCGGGGGACTCCCCGTGTTACTTTTTCAAAGACTTCATATCCGCAGAAGTCTTTTCGACTTTTCATTGATTGACCAATGGTTAAAACCCTCTTTTCTTGACCCGTCCAGTCCTTAAATTCATCAGGATCCTTGTAAAAACGAATCATGGCGTCTTCGCCAACAAAACCAGGAATAGTTTTTTCTCGGGGAGAATAACGGACTACCTCTAACCCATCTCGCCGAAGGGGTTTTAACATTTCTTCAACGTTTAAAGTTGACTGGCCGATTGAGCGATAAATCACCCGTTTATGCCTCAGCTTCCCCCAATTTTTCGTGAGCCAATCAACAATGTGCATACAAATAATAACGTCAGCCCACTCAATCATATCCTTATGAAGATCATCTTTTGAGTGGGTAATCGAAAGATTATAAAGGTCTTGATGAAATTTAGCCTCGATTGACGGGCGTTTTGGATCGCCCGGCTTCAAGGGATTAGTATAAGCTCCGTGAGAAAAAACATCAATTCCAAGCTCAGTAAAAAGCTTCACTTCATCATACTCTAGGACCGAATGACAACTAAGATACAAAAGTTTCATTTTTTCCTCGCTTCTCCTGCCAACCGATAAACCCCATTCTTGCTAATCGTTCAGCTTCGTCTAAACAGCCCCCAACTTCTGCCAAATCTTCTCGAGATAAACCCCGTTCTTGAAGCCAGGCAGTCAGTTTATCCTCTTTTTCTCTTTCCCTCATTTTATCCAAAGAGACTGCCGGTACTCCAAAACCATCTCCAATCCCTTTTTCCTTAAAAACTCTTTTGAAAAACGGGTTTTCCCACCATTAGGGTGTCCGCTATCATCTAAGAGAACGACTGCCTTTTTTGATAGCTTGGGCCACGCGGCCTTTAATTCTTTTAGTTGATGAGACTGAGCAGGTAAGGGGTCTTTATCTAACTCTAACGGGCAATCAAAAGAGTCTAAATAAAGAAGATCAATCGGGAAATTAAACTTTGTTAAAAATTCGATTGAGTCGCTAACAAAATAATTAATATCCCCAGCAAATCGTTTCGTCACTTGCTTAGCAACCTCAATCGCCTCCGGTTCTATGTCCACAGTCCAAAGGTGTTTATTATACTTTTTACAAAAATCTCCGAGGATCAAGGTGGACATACCACCACCCCAATCATTTTTTTGGCGGATCGTCCCGGTTTCGACTATGTTTTTTCCTCCGCGTTGAAGAAAAAGATTTAACGCGGCCTTCCAGGTCCAATAACGCTTAATGGCCTTTTTGTGATACTTCTTAAAAAACCAGTCCTTATTAAAATCTAGGAAGTTTTCCATCTCTTTTTATAAATTTCTTCAAGACGTTCAACGACAGTCTGAGTGGAAATGCCCCAATTCCAGTTCTTACGAATATACTCAGATGAAATTAAGGCTTCTTTTTTCAGCTTATCTTTGTTTTCAAAAGCATACCTCATTAGCTTGCGCAAGTGAGAGACTGACGGGTTAAACCAGTTAAACCCCGGGTAGTAAATAGAGTCGCCTTTATCATATTTTGCGAGCTTGCCCTCCAAAGGAAGAACCCCGGGTAATGGTTTACCATCTTTTTTCAGAAATTCCATGTGAGACGAATGATCGGAAGCAATAACCGGCAATCCGCAAGCCAAAGCCTCGATCGGAGGCAAACCAAAGCCTTCACCTCTGGTTGGCCAAACAAAACAGTCTGCCATCCGGTAAATACGACCCAATTCGTATTTTTGAAGCTCAATATCATAAAGATAAACCTTGGCCGCGCCCTTGCGATTATAAACCAGATCCAACTCGTCTTTAATCTTGTGACCAAAATAAGAAGGCAAGGCTTTTAAGATAAAGGAAACGTCCTCATCTTCTGAAAATTCCTTGCGAAAAGCCTCAAAAAGAACATCCACTCCCTTCCTTCTCCCCCAAGCAAAATTAGACATAAATTTGAAAGACTCTTTCGGAGGATTAGCAAAGGGAGAGATCCCGGGATGGAAATAATTAGGATCCACGCCTTCATAAATCACATAGACCGGTTTTTTGACACCGGAGGAAACAAAAGATTTTTTAACAAACTCCGAAGTAACCCAAACTTCGTCCATCTCATTAAAACACTCTACCCACTCATGGGGAATACCATCAACCTCGGTGGTAGAGAAAGCGATCTTGTAATCACCAGAATTTTTGAAGTTATTAGTCCCATGGCAAAGAGTTATCTGAGGAAGCCTCATGGACCCGTAGCGGGTCTTAAAATCATCTATAAAAGCACAACCCGACTCACCCTCATCTTCATTAGTCCCGCCAATAAAGTGATAATAAACTTGAATTCCCGCCTCAAAGAGTTCTTTACAAAAATTATAGGCATGAATATTATACCCGCCAGCCTGGCTAATAATTGTCTGAACCACAACCGGAAATCGTTGTTTTCGCTCAATTTTATCCTTCCACTTCTTATCAAACTCCTCCAAGCCTTTAGTAACCACCTTCTTAAACTTCTCTTTACCCATCTCAGGATTATAGGCATAAGGATAAAGACAATGGACTTTAGGAGTAACAAAGCACTTCACCCCTAGCTCTTTAGCCCGCATGACAAATTCGCCGTGTTCAACAATATTATCTCCAAAAGAAGATGGTGGCTTCAATTTCTTGTAAAGATGATCAGGTATAAGAAAGGCAAAAAGAGGAATAAAACCCACCTCACGAATTTCAGGATATTGTCCAATCCAAAGCTCGTTACCCGCCCAAGGCATAGGCAAATGAGTGAAAGGAAGGAAATCACCACCATGAAAGAAAATCTGTTTATCAGGAGAAATGATAACCGGAGCCAATAAAAAATCTTCCGGCAAATTCTCGGCTTCCTTAGCTAAAGAGGACGCAAAATCCTTCCCTGCCTTTTGAATCGCCGGGTGCTTAATCAGCCAATACTTATTATTTACTCTCAGATGAGTTTTAGACAGAGCTTCCATAAAAGTCGGCTAACCTTATTGAGGAGAAGGAAGAACCTGGGCGGCGACTGCTTCGCCAGCGTCCGAATCATAGTTATCCTCTATATACTTTCGCATATAGCGGTTGAATCCGGACTCACCTAAACCCTTGGCGTAGGTGTTCCACCAGTTCTTGTCGCTTCCAGTGATCATCCCAAACCGCCACTTGGAAACTCCATCGGTTAAAACCCCTCTAACCGCTGTCTGCTTGTCGGACTTAGGATTGTGAGGCACAATTCTAGCCCGGACGTAGTTAATACCACGCCAAAACGAATAGGTGAGAGTCCCACCTAAAGTTTTCCTCGCGTCAAGCGCGAAACAGGGACCAGTAACACGGGTCATGCTTTAGCTGTCCTTTCTCCCCGAATAGTAAATAAATTGATTGGTGGGTTACGGGGGTCCACCGTTCATCATGAGTATAAACTATAAGTCAAATCATTGTCAATCAGTAATTTAGCTCCAATACCCGACCAAATAAAAATAAATATCAGCCGCAACCTCAGCATAAATATCAATCTTTTTATTCGCGTCAGCTTTAACATGAACCGAAACAAAATCACCACCCCCTGCCTCTGCTTCCTGAAGCTGAAAAAGACGAGCCAAAGCCGAGCTAGTGTTCCTAACGCCAGCATTTAACTCAGCATTAGTATCTGTATTTTTCATCACAATCTCGCAAACCGCACTAGCCGGAATTTCAAAAGCAGTCAAGTCTTTTTCTTCCCAACCACCATCTCCTACCGCCTGAAAACTAGCATATAACTCGGTATAAGTCAGTTTGGCCGGAAAAGTAAGCACGTCACTACCCCCAACATTATGAGTAGGTGCGTGTAAAACTGGTTTTGATGGTTCTGCTCCTGACATTTAAATTATATTAGTGTCCACAAGGCTATTAGCGCCTTGAACTCGAACCGAGGCTGTCTGCCAGCCCCTAATTATATTTCCCTGAATCAAATTATAATTGCAGGCGGCATTATTTTCATTAATCCCGTATTTAGCTTTATTCGCCGCCACCTCATAGATGACATTTCCAGAAATAACACACCTTAAACAAGTCCCATCCAGCCTGACACCATCATAAGTATTGTCCGTAGCCACACTATTATCCTTCAAGAAATTTCCTTTGACAATACAATCAGTACTGCCCCAAATATTAATTGCCCCCCATTGACTAGCTTCAAATTCGTTGCCAATAATTATACATCTAGGCGAACTCATTACAGAAATACCCTGATTCAACGTCGTCCCATAATTCCCAATTACCCGACAATCAGTTGATTCATAGATGTTAATCCCAATCTCGTTGTCTCCACCAATCTCGTTGTCTGAAATAACCACTCTACTACACCCATTTAGCCAAATATCATTATAATAATGTTCAAGGACTACGTTACCAATAATCTGACCTCGAGAGCAACCTGAACAAAAAATGTTGGCAGAAGAAAAACCAACTGTCCCTGGGTTTTTAATATAATTGCCAAGAAGCAAAAAATTGTTCGAATTATAGAGCCAAACACCAATATGCGAAGCCGTCGCAATCACGTTAAAAGCAAAAACAAAGTTGTGGCAATAATTGACGTTCACTCCACCGGCGTCTGAGTCAAAGAGACAGTTAATAATCGTTAAATAGCTTGAATCCTGATCAGAGTCAACAGAAAAGTCTCTTGTCTCGACTACATGGCACCCATCAATAACAACCCTTGACACTTGACCTAAAATCTTAATTCCAATTCCGTTTGAGGCTTGATTATCTTCATTCCCGTCAATTTTTAGGTCCCTAATAACAATGTTTGAATAAGGATCAACCCCGTCTCCAAGAGTGATCGCGTTAATATCCGCCCCATCACCTATTTTGATAATCGTCGCGTCTCCTTGACCAGCAAGCGTGACGTTCGATTTAGCAATCGTAATCGTTGAAGTAAGGGTATAGGTGCCTTCCTTAACAAAAACCAATCCTCCGCCGGCTGGCAAGGCGTCAAGAGCCGACTGGATATCGGTATAGTCCCCGGATCCATCGGCGGCCACTATTTTAGTCGCAATATATTTATCTTCCATTTCAAAAGCTAAATTCTCCTTTAAGTACCACCTGAGAAATCTATTATAGCCAGAGGCTTTAACAGGATATCTCCACTTATTATACACATCCTTGGTCGCTTGGTTCATCCCCTGCCACGTATGGACACCCTCAGCGAATACTTGCTTGTAGGCGTACTGAATCGCCGTATTCGGTTGAACCGAAATCGGCGGCCTCATAGCTGACCAAATGACTCCGTGCCACGTTCGCCTTCGCTGATAACACCACCCTTTAATTGAATAATAAACAGAGTGAGTTAAGTGCTTCGGCAACAACCCAACCGGGTAAGGGATAGGAACGATCCCATGTTTAGCATAAAAACTTCTCCCTAGCCAACCCTGAGCAGTCATTGAATAGGCTGGACCGCGAATTTTTACCATCGAATTTTTTATTCAACCTCATCATAGCTAATTGAGACAAAAGTTCCTGCCCCACAAGTTAACTCAATCGCCTCAGCAACCGCACCCTCGCCACAAATGACGTTTCCTGCTTGAGCTTGTTTCTTCGCAGTGTACAGCTTAAAAAAGATATTGCCACTATCAGCGAATTTGAGAGTGACATCAGTTACTTCATCTTTAGTCGAAACATAAACCTGAACAACCTTTATCTTTTTTCCAGCAGTCGGAGTAATTATTACTTGATCCTCTTGCGCGGCGGCAAAATCTTCTCCAAAACAATAATCAGACGAATGACTCTTAGTTTCAAGCCAACCTTCAGAAGTGACTTTAGCGATAAAGTCCCCAAAAAAAATTCGGACATCAGTTAAAGACGGCATTATACCTCCTTTCGAAATAAAATAATGATAACCGGTGCCAACATACTTAATTATTCCAGCATAATTATCCCAAACACCCTTCGCAATCGAGCCTAAAGACTGCCATTGAGCTACTAGCCCCCCTATCTCAGCCCTCTGCTCTTGTTGTTTAGGCGAAGGAGTAAAAGGTTCTCTACTCCCGGGTTTTTTGTATTTAGTGACTAAATTCAGCCCCTTTTTCCTCTGAAAAGTCAGCAACTTTTTAAGAGTTTTGACGGCCGAAAGTGAAAAACAAGGTCCAGTTACTTTTGGCATACTCTACAATCATAGCAAATTATAAAAGGGCTGTCTAAAACCAGACAATAATTCCATTTAAGTAAATTGTCTCCACAAACCATCAAAATAATCTCTATAAGGCTTAATCTCATCAACACTCTCAACGATAATCGAGGCTTCTTGATTGCGAGAAAAGGCCCCTTTTGAGAAATTATGAGAGCCTAAAACAAGGATTCTACCATCTATAATCAGCATTTTCGCATGGGTAATCACTCCCACCTGCCCGAATTTAATCTCGGCACCATGCATTTGAAGATGGGAGGCGGTTTTGGCGTTAATCTTAGTGATCGCGTGACCCATGCTTTCGGTATTAAGCAACACCCGCACCTTAACCCTTCGTCTAAGCGCCCCTAACACCGCCAAATTGAGTTTTTGGACGCCACCGGCAGACTCATGGCCATACCACTTCCATTGATACATCACAATATCAATCGTGGTCGAAGCCGCGTTGATCAAAGGAATTACCCTTTCAGGAAATTGTTGAGCTATCGCAGACTGAATTTTTGCCATATTGGCCAAAGTTTAAGAAATAATGCTTTCACTTCAGGATAACATACTTCGCAAACAGGAAGCGATTTTTCCTTTTTTAGCTTCACTATCCACTTTTTGCTCAAGGGAGCCTTACACTTCCGGCAAAAAGGGTATTTATAAAGCTCCTCAGTCGCCTCTTTAGTTGATACCATTTTTAAGTCGCGTTGTGATCTTTTATTGTGCCAGCTCCATCGTCTCTAATTCCTCCAAGACCATTATCAGTTAAAACATTCCCGACCACCACGTTTTTATCGCAACCGACATTAGAAATCCAAACTCCGTAGCCATCGCAATTAGTAATCACATTAGCAACAATATCATTTTTATCGGAATCTTCAAGATAAATACCGCTTTGATCAAAATTGTCAAAATTATTTCCAGAAATTGTACAACGCACGCAATAGGATAAATAAATACCATAGGAAGTAAGAGCGATCCCGTCAATCCGATTATCAACAATAATAGCTCTAGTCAGGCCAGCAAAGTTAATGACGTAGCCTTTACAATTTATAAATTGGTTGCCTTCAATATGGAGATTAGTAATATTGTTCTCAAAGAAAATCGCGCCTTCATAATTAACATTCTGCCTCATGCTTTCAAAAACATTATTTCGGATAATTACGTGACTACCTCCGCCATGGACAAGACCATTGCGCTGAGAGTAGTAAAAATAATTTTCAAGAATCCACAACTTATTGACCGCATCAAGATAAATATAATTCGTCCCCGATAAAAAGCGGTTTCTTCTTACAAAAATACGGGAAGAATTAGTGGTAATTCCAATCCAGCCATTATTTAAAGTCGTGGTTGCGGCCGAGTGAGTAAATTTACAGCCCTCAATGGTCACGTTATCAACATAAGTAATCCAAATAAGACCATCCTCGTTCTCACCATCCTTAAAATTGATTTTCTCGAGAGTTATATTTCTCTTATAATTCCCAACACTACCAGCTATCAGTACTTGAGCGTCACTCTCTCCAAAATCTAAAATTACCGTGTCATCATCTTCTCCAATAAGCTGAATGTTTGAATACAAAATAAGGTCAGAAGTTATATCGTAAGTCCCCGCTTTAATAAAGACCTGCCCTCCCCCAAATAAATCCGCGTAATCTATCGCCTCTTGGATCGTTCTAAAATCACCCTCCCCACCTTCAGCTACAATCGCTTTAAAGACTCTCGCGGCCGGATTGACCTTGAAATTGTAAATCGAGTAATTTATATGATCTAGGAGAGGTTTAACGCGATGTTCCCAAAGAGACTCAGCCGTTTGACCATGAGCAGAAGGATCTAGATTATGAGTAAGAAGTTTTGCGTCAATTTTCTCTTGAATAGTCTCAAGATCATCAATCGTTCGCGCTAAAGTGTACCAAGTTACTGGATCAGCCATAGTTTTAGACTAAGTATAATACTTCAAAATAAGGGACCCGAAAACCGGGAGTAAAAAGCCAGCCAGTTTTTCGATAAAGATCATCATAACTCCATGTTTTACCAGCCTTAAACTGCCAGTCTTCCCTATACTTATCTCCATTTTGATCGGAAATAAGCAATCTGTCAAGGTCCACAATCGCGTCGTAGCCATCAAAATACCAAATTAGTCTGAGATGAAAATAAGGAAGCCCCACTACTCCAAATTGCTCAAAAACCGACACCCAATCAACGTTGCCAGCAGGAGCAGACCACTCATGAGTAATTTCCTTGTTTTGGCCATCAGCAAAATAATAGAGAGTGGCAATAAACTTAAAAGGCAGACCACCAGTTGGCGCGTTTTCTGTTTTAAGATAATTAAAAGCAATCGTCACCGGACCAACCAAATCTTTTTCATCCCTCCGGAGACGGACGTTTACTGATCCGCTCGGATTTTGGAGACGCATACCAAATAACTGATGAAAAGCATTAGGAGCGCCGGGTAAGGAAAGGCCAATTTTTCTTCGGTAAGAGTAGTCAGACGTGAATAACTGATAGCGATTTAGGGTCCCAAAAGCCGAGGCAGTCTCCCAAGCGTCTTTAGTTTCCTGATCTAATTCTTTCCAAGCGTCAGATATTTTGTATAAATAAGTCCGCTCTTTATTTTCCGCCTTGGCGCTCCTAGTCCCATGACTAAAGAAAGGCCCAAAAATAGGGTACTTTTGGTTATCATACCACCGCATAATTTTCTCAAGCAAAGGGAGCCAAGAAGGCGGGATCTCTAAATCTGGACTGAAATACTGGTCTATTAACGTCATCGTTCCCCTTTATTTAACATAGGATCCAAGAAACTGGGCTTGAAATCGTCCATCTATAAGCCTAACCCCACCCCAAAGGTAATTAGTCGCTCCTTCCGTGAATTCAAAAGTATGGGCTGGATATTCAGTTGTGTCATCTAAATCGGCCTCAGTCGGGGAGCCGGCATTATTTAATACCTTAAACCACACCCAACCTACGCTCCAATTTTCTTTTTCTTTAATATCGTATTCAAAAGCATTGAATTTTATAGTCTGAACAAACTCTGTACCCTCATAAAATTCAATATCGCCTATTCCTTGAGCAACAAGCGGAGGCCAAGTTATATTATTAAGAGGCGATAAATTCCACAATTCTATCTGCTTCCCCATAAAAATATCTCTCCATGAATCGCAAATAGCAGAGTAAGCAATCGACCACGCCTTTTTCTGCCACCTATCAAGGCCTTTTGCTCGATCAGAAGCCATTTTAAACCAAGACTTATTTATTTCCCAAGCCACACCTGGACTTTCAAACCTTCGTTTAACTATCCTCACTCTGGCGCCGAACTTAGTATCGTAATACAGGAGAGCTTTACCGACGGAGCCGGAAGCAGAGAGAGAGAAGCAAGGCCCAATCAAAACAGTCATGATTCCATTCTAACATACCAGTAAAGAACCACAAAACCTACTCAGTCCAAGACGATGGCCGTCATCAAAATCGTGAGGATAATCTCTTGATGTTAATGAGAGGTAGCTAAGAGATAGAGGAGCCTGTGTCCTCACTCATAATCACATGCCTTGAGGGTAGCTCATCAGGCACCACGACCAGAGGGGAGGGCGCATTTGGACGATAAACGGCTACTACAAACAACACACACCACCAAAGAAACACACCGATTAGGAGACATTAAGAAGCACTGAATCAACTGTCTTTATCAGGGGGGAGAAGATGACCAATGGCTGAAGTCCCAACGTAGCCGGATAAAGCGGCCGTAGTAAAACTACCATCAATAGACCAACCCACGAAAGCACCAATTATCATACCACCTATGAAACCTAAAACGAGGCTGTGATCTTCTATGTGCGGGAGAGCTAATTTGTTATCTTTAAGAACGTCCCTTGCTAGAGAACCGAAAGCACCAGCGACCAAAAAACAAATGACATCTATCATCTTTTCCACTTTATCACTAAAAGAAAAGGTTTGTCAAGACCTGACCCCTGGGTAATCAAATGGTTCGCTTGGACGATAAACGGCCACTACAAATAATACGCACCACTAAAGAAAAGAGGCAATCATGAATAGAAATACCCATAAAAGCTCCTTAGCTCGTTTTCATGACACCTAAAGCAACACCAGCAGTACTGTATAAAGGCTATCGGCTCATGCCCTCGCTTCGCTCGGGCAATCGCCTAAGAAAAGAAAGAACCACGCTGTAAAGTTTCAACAAAGACTATCGGCTCATGCCCTCGCTTCGCTCGGGCAATCGCCTAAAAAGAAACGTGAAAGCTATCGGCTCGGTCGCTCGCTTCGCTCGCTCTCTCGCCTAAAGCCCCCTTCGCTCGTCCTTTCGTTCGGGCTTCAGGACTCGCTTTGGGGTCGCACCCGTCGCCCCTTCCCTTGCCGGACAGGCGCTCCCTTCCCTTCCGCAAGGTATGTTATTAGTCCTCGTCGGGCGGGGCTTAGCCTCTTGCGCCACCACCCCTGGCGCTAGTCGGCTTCGGGTGCCGCATTACGGCGCTGGCTTCGCAGTGCCTGACCTCGCCAGCGCCTATGCGCCAATGCCCGTCCCAAAGAATATGCCGTCCTCCGCGAAAATTTATAGTACATTTTTCGCCTCTTACCGAGAGGTTTTACAACGGAGGACGGCACTAGGGTCGCAGGTCGCGCGGGAACCCTCGAACCCTGCCTCCCTGCTCGGGCTTGGCGTAATTAAACACCAATTCACGGCAACAATGCGCTCCACCCCTTGCCCTCTCTCTCTGTGGTTATGCGGTACCACCCCCCCATGTGCCCGTTATTCCCTCACTACTAAATCTTCATTTAAGTTCTTACTGACTTAATACCTTTTGCTGGCGGGGGGTCTCCCGCCTGCTCTATTCCGCGCCTCGCCTCGCCCACTGCGTCTCGGCGCGGAGCGGTTTCATTTTCTTTTAATTTTCTGTTCGCAGGCGGGCTCCGCCTTCCCCGCCCTTCCGTTATGCTCGTGGCACTCGGGGGGACTTCTTCCTAGCCCCCCCCCGCAAGTTTCTTATGGTCTGCGGGGGGGGGCTCTAAATCCTCAACCTCTTTACTCCGCTTTCAGCGTCTCAGCTTCTCTCATTTCTCACGTTGGACGCTTCTCACCAATTAAAAAGAGAGGCTTCCGCCTCTCTAATTCTCTATGGCTTAAAAAAAACTAGCGCCGTTTATTTCTTAAAAAAGCCCCTTCCTTAACAACCACCCCCCCCCGGACCCCCCCTGGGGGGTGAGTCGGCGCTCACGGGGGGGGTG
>Ga0307378_10004163_pt1 | contig 20810 bp, 31 predicted proteins | sample UN1MG_FD_202238 | JGI IMG/M metagenome (GOLD analysis project Ga0307378, IMG submission 202238) | Soil microbial communities from Risofladan, Vaasa, Finland - UN-1 | ecosystem: Environmental > Terrestrial > Soil > Coastal area > Acid sulfate soil | place: Finland: Risofladan, Vaasa | collected... | reverse complement strand
TGTGTGTGACTTGAATACATAATAGGAATATCTTTCTCTTCCTTTTTGGCTAGTTTAATGAGAGTTGCGTTCTCATCTGCTGGATCTGAATCAGGTGGAATTATTGAATTTGCTACAAAATGTGGCTTTTTCAAGACACGCACAGATCCATTATTCACCCAATCAATTTCCTCAGCACCACAAGCCATAGAGAAAGTAAGAATCCCTTTCTTTGACCATTTGCGAAGTTTACTCGCTTTATCAGGGAAAAGCCACGAATGAAAAATACTGTATACAACAATCTGTTTCACACTTTGCTTTCCAAAGCCATCAACTTCGACGTTTTGGTCTACTAGTTCGGCACCTATAGTCGTACCATAAACTTGAAAGTCATGACGCCAATCTAGAATAGCGGGCTGATATCTATCCAGCTGGCCAGAGTCAATGGCTTCCTTTAAATCTTCAGGATCAAAAGCATCTCCATTTGCGTTAACGAACGGAAGGCTTGTGCATAAAACGCTCTTTAGTAATATGTAATCATTGGGTCTTGCGTTCTTAAAATCAGTTTTCCCGCTTCTAACATACTCTAACTGGGATGGCGCCTCGGCCTCATCGATCATCTCTATAGAACCATTCAACCTAAAACTATAAGGATAACCACCAAAGTCGGCACATGCTTTCGCCTGTTGTTTTGAAAAATCAGGTTTATTAGGCATACTAAAACGCTTTACTTCCAATTTAAAATATTCCTCTTGAGAAATACTGGCGACTACCCCAGGACGAAGTTTCCATTCACCAGCGTCTTTTTTCCATCTACGGTTAATCATAACCATGGCAGACTTGTGAATTTCCTCACTTGGCATGTCGGGGAAAATCCTCCCCAGCTCACTCTTAAAAAAAATTAACTCATTTTCCATAAAACACCTCTCATATATACCCCGTAATGCAAAAAAATATTGCAAAAAAATAAAAAAAAGATAAAAAGCCCTCAAAAAGAGGGCTCATTAATGTAAATTACGACGTTGTACTTGTAGTACTAGAACTTGTTGTACTAGAACTAGTACTTGTAGTACTAGAGCTCGTTGTTGAAGTACTAGAGCTTGTCGATGTGCTAGTGGTCAGACCAAGTTTAGTTATTAGATCTAAAATAGTGATCGTTTTAATCTGGTCTTTATCATTCGCATCAGCGACATTCAACTTGTCGGCGTAGTCAAGCGTCACCGTTTTACCAGTTGGATATAGTTTGTTACTCATGTTGGATTTCTCCTCTTAACGTTAAGATTTAACTCAATAAAATAAAAGCCCGTATGCCTTTTACCACTTCTTGGCAAAATTCTTTCTGGAATTCCTGATTGTTTAATAAAATTTCGTCGTTTGGGTTTGATAAAAATGCTACTTCAACAAGACACGCTGGTATGTTGCTATCCTTCAATCTCCTGAGAACGTAGAAATTGCCGAATATCACACGGCTAAACTTGGAAGTAACATTATCAACCTTATCTGTCGTACTAAATATTGCCTGTGCTAAAGGCTTGTCTTTCTTTGCATTGTAATAATATGTCTGCATATCTTTTGGTTTCTGTGATACGCTGGCATTACAATGAATGCTAACGAATATATGCGCTTTTTCAGTAATTGCCTTGGTCGCCCTGTCGCACAACCTTATGTAGATGTCGTCATCTCTGGTAAGAGATGGGTCGAATGTGGGATTTGCATCGAGAATGCTATATATTTTTTTAGAATATATGAGATTAAGATCTTTTTCTAAAGTGCCTGCTGGACCTACGGCCCCACTATCTTTTCCGCCGTGGCCAGGGTCAATTAGAATGCGTAGCTTCATACGATCACCCAGCCCTCTCTCTGATTTCTCTGTGAATGTCTATATGGCACGGTATACACCTAAATTCCAAGTTGCTTAAATTATTGTCCGCTGGATTGCAATTTTTATGATGAACATGATCTTCTGGTAATCCACAAACAACACATATTGGTTTAAATGTTTTTAAGGCTAATTTTCTAGCTTTTTTTCTTTGGGTATCAAGGAATCTTTGTCCACTTGTATGAATAGTTCTGCCTTTACCACTACACTCTCGGGAACAATATAAACCCCAACCTCTTTTAATCTGAGATTGAGATGCTTTAAATTTTTTACCACAAGTTTTACATTCCTTTTCAACAAGATAACCACTGTCAAAATAGCATTTTTGTGAACAATATTTTCCACAACCTCTTTTTATTTTATATGGGGTAACCATAAACTTTTTACCACAATGCAGACATTCTTTTTCTACAGAAGTTCTTCTTCCAATACCCATACAATCTTGAGAACAATATTTTCCATATCCAAGTAATAACTTACTTGGTATTGTTTCAAATATATCATCACAAACTTTACATTTTACTTTTACTTTTTTTACATAACCAATAGACATGCATTTCATTGAACAGTAAATGCCCGATCCCCTTTTTTTCACACTTAAAGGAATATTAAAAATTTTCTTACAAACCAAACATTCAATATTCACTATATTATTTTCACTTCTGCATTTAACAGAACAATATTTAACCCCACCCCTATTTATACGAGATTGAGATGCTTTAAATTTTTTACCACAATGTTCACACATTATTGAAATTTTTTTATCATAACCCAAGCCCATACATTTTTTAGAACAGTATTTACCACCGCCCTTTTTTATAACAGATGCCCAAGCTGTAAATTTTTTACCACAAGTTTTACATTTTTTCATAAAACTTTTATTAGGATGATAACATTCTATAGAACAATAATGACCACCATCAACATTTAATCGGCTAGGCCAAATCATAAATTTTTTGTTACAAGCTTTACAAATTCTTTCTATAGAATTTATTCTTCCAATATCAAAACATTTTCTAGAACAATATTTACCCTTACCCCTTGCTATCAAAGATGAATAAGTTCCAAATTTTTTATTACATTGTTGACAGGTTGCTTCTATCATTCTGTATCCCTATTAGAATCTGGATCTGGCTTTTTAGAATCAGGATTATCCCCATCCCCGTCAGGAACACCTTCACGGTCATCCTGTTTTGTAAATGGAATATTTGGCAATGGCAAAGTATCCTTTAATCCGCTTTCCTTTTCCTCTTGGGCCTCTTTAATAACTTCATCGGCGGCAACACCTGACATATTCAGATAAGCTCTAATACCAAGTCCACCATTCTCATACATCTTATTAACAATATTCTTAGCTTTCTGTTGATCAGACATTTTAAGAAAATTCCAATGAAATGTTGGAAACTCATCTTTGAAATTATTTTCCTCGGCTATCTGACGAAGTTTATGTTCAATCCAACGCCCAATCATAATCTGATACCGCTCCATTTGAGCAATTGTTTTGGCGTATGATTCAATTCCCTTACCAACACCCTCACCATCTATAAGCACTCTTGGTACAGCTAACGAGGCAAGGATGTCTCTATCGGCTTGTTGGTATCTGTCATTAAGACTTAAAATATTGTTTTGGGAACTGCCAAATTCTTCGGTAGTTAGGTCTTGCCCGCCCCAAATCAAAAAATTCTGTGTCTGTAATTGTCTGAAAGCGCTAACGGCCAAAAGAACCCTGCTATCATCTGGAACAGCTAATGGATGCTGTTCATTTTCCATTCCCAGCTTGACAATCCACACCCGCTGAATTAATCCGTCGATCGTTGCATTATCTAGGGCACGAAGCCTATGCTTAAAGGCTAATGACGGAAAAGCTTTAATTGTAAATGGATTTCCCCAAGCATCTCTTTCGTTGTTTTTACGGCTAAAATGAGTTGTAAACTCAGATGGAAGAATAAATTTTGTTTCGCCACTTTCTTTCATTTTTTTTAACATCTCTGGCGGAATGGTCTTGAGTAAAAGCTTCTGATTATCATCAAGATCACCGCTACCCTGGACAACAGCCTGAAGATCACTGTCCATTTCCACAGTGATAACCTCAATACCCATAGCAGCCAACGCTTCTGGTATTTCACATTCAGCGACATCATGATCAATATAACGTACTGGAAGATTAAAACGCTTTCCACCTAACTCTGGGACAACAGCATGTTCCCACGATTCCGTTACGACAGAATCGCCATCTTGGTATAATTGCCAAAGACAGTGCATTGAAAACAATTCAATCCCGCCTACGGTCTGTACTCTTGTCTCATCCGAATTGATCGCTCCGTTATCGCCCATACTATTAAACCATTTAGCCCAATAGTAACACAGTTTTCTAAGGTCTTCATCTTTACAATTTATATACCAACCACCAAGAGTAGGCACTTCCACTAAAGCCTCTATTGCACTTGCTACAATCCCTTCGTATCTAACCGCTTTTCTACTTAATAGAATTTTATCCTTACGCTCAATAGTATCGGATTCATAGTCTTTTGCGTCAACAAGAAGATTATATCCAGAACTAGTATTGCTAGGAAGTGTACCAGCCATGTGGACATTGCCATCTTTATTAACTTGCCACTCAATATGTGAAGCTGCTTTATTTTTTATATCGGATCCAATGGTTAAAAGCCCGCCCAAATTAGATGGGTTATGCTCAACCGAAAGACCCATTGATTTAGCTTTGTCGTAAATACTTTTTGATAAATCAAGTCGCTCGTCTTTAGTCAACTCAGTCTTAGCCATTATATCTCTCTTCTCATTTTTAGCGTAAAAGTAGGTGCAATAGTCGATGCTACAGATGACCTACTGATATCCTCATCGTGAATAAGTTGCATTATTTCCCCCCATCCGTAGATTGTAGAAGAATATAAATCCTTCAAATCTTGCTCTGGATTAGGAGTTGTAAAGTTAAGCCAATTCTTAGTAGGCTTAATCTTAATCATTCTAAACTGACGAGGTATAACATTTACATAATTTCTAACCATCTGTATTTCCTCGTCTACCTTTTCGTCACCACCACAAAAATAAAATCTTTCTTCCCCCATTGCGGTTTTAAGACTACGGTTCACCTTAGTATTTTCCTCATCTGAATATGAAACAAGGCGGAGTCTATTATTAAAACTTAGCAATTGACCTTTTCTATCCTTAAGAAGTGTTGCAATGCCCCCCTCATCATCATCATTTGGGTCGTACAGAATCTCAAAATCAGGGGCTATGCCCTCCTTTACTACTCTGTAGAGCTGATCACGAACACTCGAACCACCACCTCTTTTATCTAGGGCAACAACGACTATGTTTTCAAACATTGACATTATCTCATAGATCTTTAGTGCTGCGTCCGTATCCTGCATATGCTTCTCTTCGTAAGCCCAAATCGTATTACAGAACTTTGTTTTACCTTCCTGTGTAACTGGATTCCAAACCCCCGTAGATAATGGACCCATTCTAGTTACGGTGAAAGATGTCATATCATGTTCACGGGCAACATCAACACTAAGAACACATGGATCCGCACACTTTAACTTTGGGCGTAGATACATTGTAGCCACTTCCATATCGGGTCCAGTGAGTTCCATATACTCTTCGTCTGTAAATACTCTTTTCTCGGCTACGGCATTAATTAAACCAAATGGATAATAATCTCCAGTTGCCCTCATTGGTACACATAAATGCTCACTACGCCAAGATTCAATATCTGTAGTTATCTTGTCAAGTTCTCCCTCAAGGTCATCGACTTTGATGCCATAAGGAACACTCCAAAATTTTAACTTCTTATTGAAATACTTCGTTTCATATTTATATTCTTCCCCATCTTTTGCTTCGTCGAATGCATCTGGATAAATAAACTTAACAACAAGATGGTGCTCACTACCCTCTTTTATCAATCTCATGTACTCTTCAAGTTCTTTAGTATAATCATCTTCTTCATATTGAAGTGTGCCAGAGTCAATATTCTTATTTTCGTATTCAGCTTTTTGTGTTATGACATTGTAATCTATAATAGAGAAAGGGCGTATAACACGATCTTTAATTTCTTTCTTTAATCCACGTCTCTCATCTACTTGTACAATGTGGGCACGAAAACCACGAATGGCGTCGCCCTTCACCCCGATGGGGGCAGTGCCAATAACACTACCATTAAGAAATTCTAACTTCCAAAGGTCTGGATCCTTACGCACTAAACTTCCAGAAAGTCTCTTACCACCAGTATTAATCATAGCCCTAACAAAGCCATTATCTTCCTGTCCATCCTTCTCACCCTTTATGATACTCTCTGCTTCCTCAAGTATCATTTTACCCTGACGAAAACCCTCCGCTCCAAGCGAGAGTACTTTTAATCTAGGATATAAAACGCAAGACAGAATCCCAAACAATGCCTCACCGAAAGTTTTTGACATACCACGGGAAAAGATCCTTATAATATCTCTAGCCTCAGTTTGCCAGTTTAATCTTAGATCAAGTCTCTGGTGTGTGGATAGGGTTATTCCTATCAAATCCCTAACAGCAAGAACTGGATAAGCTCTATAGAATAGATACATTTGAGGGAATAAAAACAATTCTTCTCTAGATAGTTTTACATCACTCATGCTTCTTATCCACAAAAGCTTTCACATTCTTATATGTTAAAGGCTTTCCATCAACATCGTTTCCATAAAGAGTTTTGAACCATGACATTGCTAAAAATTCTTCTGTGGTTCCACGCTCTACAGCATTTATAACACACTTAGCTTCTTCGAGCTTCCAAAAAGACTCAATCTCAATGTGCTCCGCAAGAGTTTTTCTAAACTTCGTGCTAAGTTGTTCAAGGGTACCACTCTTATCATTACTGATAGCGGCTTGCCTTTGTTTACCAGAGACACCGAGGCTCTCCGTAAGATCTTTTATTTCTTTAGTAAGGTCACGACTAAGTGAAACGTTGTCTATGTCCCTCGCATTAAGAACTGACAGGAAGGCCAGTCTCTCAATCATAAGTTCATCTGCGGTTGTTGTCGAGCTTGGGAAGTCATTGGCGAACTTTTCCTTAAACTCCTCAAACATCGCTTTTTCTCTTAGGGAAAACGTTCTCTCGTTCGGGTCTTCTTTTTCTTCTTTTTTACCACGTTCTTTAATCTTTGCGGATATTTTAGGCTCTCTTCTTCCTATCAAGGAATTGGTACTGATATCATACCCAAAAACTTTAAGCCTTAAAGATAGTTTTTCATACCAATCCGCAGCATTAATTCCTGGTGGTTTCTTCCAAAGACCACCATCTGGCTTAAAGCATGTAGAACATTGTTTTAATATTCCCCTGCAATAAGCCTCTGTATTGGCTTCTGTGTCACAACCTTTAACCTTACCCCAGAAGGCCATAAACATACCGTTCAGTATTTTTAAATACTGATCTTGCGGTATTTCAAAGCTATCTATATTACTATTAAGATTGAGACCACTTTTAGTGTCATCTATCATATTTTCCTACGCTATATAAATATCTTTACACCTTTTGGCGGACGACCTTGTTAAAAATTTTTCGTTGATACACTCATCACAATATTTCTTACCATTGTAGAGTATAACCTTACCAACAAATTTATCTTTACAACCATCACATTTAAATGTAGATTTTTTCTTTTTTGAACCTGTCATTATACAAATTCTCCTTCAATAATCGCTCATACGAACAGTGAGCAGAAAATCCACCCCTCATATATACCCTGTTTTGCAAAAAAAATGCAAACTTTTCTCTCAGTATGCCAACAGCAATGGTTAAATGGTATGAGGCAAGTTGCCTTGAACACCCCATAGCAACACCTAAATCTTCTTGTCTGAATCCTCTTTCGCCCTGCAGGACAAAGAGCTGGTAGTATTTTGGTGAAAGGAATCTTCTGGCAACCGTCTTTATTGACTTCCATTGAATGAAATCGTGCATCCTCATATAATCACCCCAGAGACCATCTTCTTCTGAATAATATTCAATCTGATCCCCAATTGATATTTCTGCATATTTGTGACTTGGCATAAAACCTCGTGAAATATTTCACTTAATACTATAAAAAAAACTATATGTTAAAATATTCTTTAATATCAGTAATTATAGGGTTAACGGCATACGTAATCTGTCCAATGTTTTTAGCAACAACCATATGATCCCATCCCTCTTGATTATCCAGAGCTGTCTCTGATTCATGTTTACTATCCCCATTCGCCTGATGATCGGGTCTGACAATTCTTACAAGCAATGTTTTACAATCCATGTTTCTAATTACATCAAACTCATTTGGATATCTAACGTCTGGGACAAGCACAATGATCCTTTTGGCGTAATTAAAATCCTCAATCAATTTTTCTAAACTTTTTTTGAAATGAAGAACCCATATATCTGGAAAGATTTTTCTGCCAGCTTCACCAAATTTCTGCAAAATAAATCTACCAGTAATCCCACCTAAATGTTCGATGGGCTCGTCCTTGCCCTTTTCATTCCAAAGATTGTAAGTTCTAAGTAAAAACACCTGTCTAACAACCTCCTTTAACTCATTGGCAAAATACATCTTAGAACCAACCGTCACATGATTAGATAGTTCCTCTATAATTAGATCGGCCAAAGTATCTTTTCCATGGCCCGCCTTGCCCGAAATACCTACCACCATAACATTCATACGTTATCTCCAATCCTCATTTACCATTTCTTTATATACAGAGTAAACTTCTGGGTCGTTATAGAGACCCTTGAATCGTTCGGTCTCCATTGTTTCTAAAAACACCTTAACCACGGTTGGGTCGAACATTTTACCACTTTGTGTTGCGATGAGGTTTGCTGCCCTTCCTTCATCCCAAAGTTCTTTGTATCCCCTAAATGCCACGAGTGCGTCATAAACATCTGCAACATGGATTATTCTTGCAAATAAATGTATGTTCTTACCCGATAAACCATCTGGATAACCCATGCCATCAAAGCGCTCATGATGTTGTCTTACCACCATTGATTCTATTTTAAAGAATGGTGCAACCTTAAGTATCATTTCCCCGTATTCTGGATGTTTCCTCACCAAGCCACGCTCAATCTTTGACAGCTTTTTATCCGACAAGATAACCTCAGAGGAGATACCAACCTTTCCTAGATCATGAAGTAAAGCACATCTCCACAGCTGTCCCAGTTCTCTCTCGGGCAACCCAATCCTCTTTCCCACAAGATGAGATATTGTAGCCACCCTGTCTGAGTGTCTAGACGTGTGGATAGAATGTTCATGTACTTCTATAACCCGAAGAAAAGCGATTAGAAAAATCGTTCTTCTGGTGTCAAACTCGGCCTGCCTTGCAATTCTGTCCTGTTCACGCATTATATTGTAAAGGTCATCCTTCATTATCTCTCATTGAATTTACTAGACAGATACCGACGTCTATTGATTTCTGTAAAACCTCATATTTATATTTATATGTAAGTAACTCTTTTTTAACGTCCAAAAGATTTGCTTCACTTTTTTCTATCTTATCATTAAAGGTCATTATATCATTTTTAACCAAGTTCTCTTCAATCCAAGACGCCATAAGATCCTTACTTCTTTTGTAATAATTAGGTATCTTGTCGAACGACTTTGTTAAATGGTAGTTGATAAGATATTTTTTCTTTGTGTTAAGCAGGCTTATGGAAGACTCAATTGCACTAACTTCAATATCGAGGTCAGCTATAAACTGTGCGTTCCACGCCAGTAAGTTAACTTTTGTAATTAACCTGTCCTGTAGCATCCTTATTATATCCTTGGAGGCGACTAAACCAGCCGCCTCTGGATATTCATATTGAGCTAAATCAGACCACTTCTTTTCTTTCACGTAGTTCCTTCTCTCTTAAGATTACATGATGTTCATTATGATGTTTAATACAAAGCCACCTAACATCTATTGGTTTATAATAGTCATCATGATGCATTTCCACTTTTTCATCCCCACAAACCTCGCATGGTTTTTTTATCAATCTTCCAACACCTAAAGCCCTTATAGCCATTCTTCCTGCTGCAATTTTTAATCTATTTCTTTTTGCCCACGCTTTTTTAGCTTCTGTTGTTCCATTGGCACCGAACCCCTTATATAGGCGATGATATTTATCCCGCCCCCTGGTACGTTCTTTAATAAGCCAATCTGGATCCTTACTAAGTCTGCGCTCCCTTTCTTTTACACGTTGCTTTACACAATCCTTACAAATATTTAATCTACCGTCAGACATTTGAAGATGGATATAAAATTCTTCTGCCAGTTTAATCTTCCCACATTTTCTACATGTTTTTTCCATAGCATATACCCCTTTTTTAGTGTTCAAAGGGGTATACGAATCTAAGATAGTAAAGTTCCCTTTTTGTTAAAAGGGTAAATCCGACTCCTCTTCACCATCTTTAGCGGGTGCCTCTTTCTTTGGCGCTTGCGTTTTCGGAAGTGATTCATCCTTATCCTGGATGATACGACCATCACCAAAGTCCAAACGATTTGCGAGAACAAAAGTTTGAGAACGCTTGTTCCCTTCTTTATCTTCCCACTGTTTTTCACGCAGTTTACCCTGAACCATTACCTCCGTACCTTTCTTGGCTACGGCTGCAATACGCTCAGCGAGTCTACGCCATGCAGTTACACGAACCCACGTTGTGTCTTGTGTAAATTCCGTGTCACCGTCTTTCTTATAGTACTCAGAGACAGCGATCGATATATTACACACAGCATCACCATTAGCAGTAAAAGAAACCTCTGGGTCTTGTCCCATACGGCCACACAATGTTACTTCATTCAAATTCATAATGAACTCCTCTCAGTTAATGTCTTCTCTAGCTAAGTTTGCGAATCTTCCAATATCTTTCATGAAGATCGTCTTAGTAGAACCTGTTTCGGCATTTCTTGCCTTCCCCACAATTATTTCCGCTATCCCAGTTGTGGGGGATCCATCTGGAAAAGCGTCTATGTTATAGTACTCTGGTCTGTATATAAAAAGTATTATGTCTGCGTCTTGTTCTAAAGAACCAGATTCCCTTAAATCAGACATCATTGGTCTCGGTGGGTTTCTGGCTTCTACAGCCCTTGATAGTTGTGACAGCGCCATAATCGGTATCTTCAATTCCTTTGCAAGATTCTTAAATGCTCTCGATATGGTGGATATTTCCTGCTGTCTGTTTTCCTTACCACTACTGGAGTCCATTAACTGTAAGTAGTCAACAATAATAAATTCTACGTCATGCATTGAAACCATTCTTCTCGCCACGCCACGTAATGTTGTTTCATTAATTGGTGTTTTGTCATCTATATAGAATGGGTCTGCATTAATTTGTTTCCAAACACTAGATAAGTTGTCAAACTCAATTTCCGTTATCTGCCCAGATTGTATCCTCATACTATTTATCTTCGAAACAGAACTGAGTTGTCTAAGAAATATGCCCTCAGAAGACATTTCAAGAGATATAAAACCAACCGAACGACCCTTGCCGATGTTGTTACGTGCGATTTGCAGAGCAAGTGCTGTCTTTCCCATACTGGGGCGGGCGGCTAATATAACGTAATCACCTTTAACAAAGCCACCAATCAATCTATCAATATCTCTTAGTCCCGTTTCAGCCACAAATGGAGCGACGCCATTCTCACGTATATTACGAAGTTTCTTCATGTATTCAACGCCAATATTGCCAAGCCTAATTGTACTGTTGGTTGATTCTCCACTCTGTGACACTTTAAATAAATCCGATTCAACCTCATCTATAGTTTCTCTGATATGTCCCGTTCTCGCTTCTTGAATCTTGGATATAGAAATTTTTAAGGAAAGAGACATAGATCTTTGTAAGAATTTCTCTTCTAATTCTTCTTGATATGATTTAAAGTTTCCTGGATTTATATCTTCATTTTTAAGTATTTCATATAATTCTTTTATTGTGTCATCTTTATATACAAACTTTGAATCTGATATTTTAGACCTAACCGTTATCGTATCTATTGTTTTACCAGAAACATAGAGGTCTTTTATACTATTAAATATTAAAGCTCTTGAACTAGAGGTAAACCAGTCTTCATTTACATTACCCATAAAGTCAATGTTTTTTGGATCCATCAATATAGCCCCCAAAAATCCGTCCTCAACAACCATTACCTCACTTTCCAAATGCACCCCCAGTTTTCCTTAAAAGACTTGTCAATGCCTCCCTATCCGAGTCGGTAACGCCACCGATTGGAACTACTTCTTCCTCACGACGATTCTTGCGCTCTTCCCTTGTGAGTAGGTGTGATGGTAGTGTTTCTATTGTATGACCAGCCCCCAATAGCTTGTCTCGCTCTCCGCCAGCTGGAAGAACATGCTCCTCTGCATTGTATGATTCTATCCAGTTTTTACTTCTTAGCGCCCCCTCTATAAAGCCAGCATTTGTCTTTCCATTGAAGACGTTTTTATAGTGGATTCTATTGATTACAAAATAGATATATGGCAGATCATATTTATCCTTGAACAGCCACTTGTTAACCAGTGACCAGTATCCACCAAACGATCTTCCGCCAACATACTTCTTAGGAACACCAAGTATGTCTACGAGCATATCATTGATTTGATTCTTTGCGTACTTAATATCTGAAGTGTTGTATTCCATTTATCTCCTATATACAAATTGATAAATCCAATAGCGTGATCTTATTCTCCTCACAAACATGGATTCACCCTTTTTCAAAAATGGATTAAAGTGTGTGTTAAAATATTCTTCCTTAAGTGTGTAAGAAACCATATATCGAGTATCCAATCCAATTTAGTTTTATTGCAAACGGTGAATGGCGTTTTCTTTTCTTCATTTAATTATCATACCCACCACTGCGAGAAACCCAAGACACGCCAGAATGTCCACTGTTGCTCAGGTATATGTTTCTAGTATAGATCACGTCTTATCTCATCATATGACGCATATGGATATGACGGAACGTAAAATACGAAGAACTTATTATAGTCGTTTCGCCATACCTTTACAGCAAACAAAGATTCTTTTTTGTTTAAACCATAATGTTCACTAGCAACATAGTATGTTTCATCCTTCTTCAAACGAATCATCGCCATATGTTTCTCCGTAAATTATTTGTTTAGATTTTTTATGTGGCGTCAATGATATTTCTTCATAGTTTAATCCATGGTATATCATATTTGCTCCAGCCATAAATTTATATCCATCCAGTGCTTTTGAAGTAATATATTGATATGCATCAATCATCAAAACTCTCTACCAGCTCATTAAATTTTTCCTTAATGCTTTTTGTAAGCTTAACCTTAGATACGTTAGCCCACTCTTCAAATATTTCGGACTTTGTCTGCATCTTAGCTATCTTTTCACTTCTTACGCTCGACTTTGGTTCCACGATAGTAGAAACTTTAATTGTAGAATTGCTTAACTTTAAATCCATATCCTTTTTAAATTTCTCTTTATCAAGCTTTGAAGCCATTCCCTCTGGTACCGAAAAGATCACCTTCATATCGGCGTTAGGTAAGAGTTCAAAAGGAAACTTTCCACTACTCATGTATTCCCTTGTTTCCTCTATACTTAATTCAAACTTAACCATATCACGAGCTGGGGTTTTAATAAACTCTCTATTGACAGTCTCAAATTTTTCACCATCAAACGTCCAAAAACAGAACCCAGGTTGCATCTCTTCGTCAAATCTAGTTCTATAATGAGCACCACTATACGCCACTGGCTTACCCTTCAATATATCCTGATCATTTCTATGTATGTGACCAAGCATAGCTGCGTTTATTCCCTCTATAGTAAAATCATCTGGAGATAACATAACCTCATTACCCAAGATCCTTTCACTATTAGCGAGCTCGGCGCCAGCAACAGATATATGCGCCACTATAATCTTTAAGTCACTTTTCTTTTTTGCAAAATTTGATATGAATTTTTTTAAATCTTTAGAGGAATTAAGGTGGGCGTCACCGACGGTATCACCTTCCATCGAAGTTGTTTTTTGATATGGTATTAACCCAAACTCAACTACGGCGGGGTATTCAACATCACGCATTTCATTGTAGGTAACGGTGTCTAAATCACCAAATGAGTAAACACCATGCATTTTATTAAACACTTTTAAAGAATCCTCTGGGTCATGATTGCCTCTAATTATTATTACTGGAGCAATATATGACAAATTACTGATAAAGTCAATAGCAGCTAAATATTCTTTTGAATTAATTTGAGTATTTTTGTGGAATAGATCGCCAGCGTGGACTATAACATCTGGATTGTGTTCAAGTGCGTACTCAACTATAAAATCTGCATTTGAGACGCACTCGTCCAATCTATTCTGCTGGAAATGGCTATCAGCAGTATGGAGTATTTTAAACACCGCAGCCCCTCATAATTAGTGTAGCACATATAGACGTCATGAATAGAAATATTGGTATAAATAGTAACATTAGAAATATAGTAAATCTAGACAGGCGCCTTGTAAATACATTTTTATTATGCGGACTACAAATATTCTCAGCCCACGCCCTAAATGAAAAGATCATTTTAAATCCAATTCTATCTGTTCGGTTTCTTGTTTTGGCGCCACAGCCGATATAATGTACTGTACCATTCTTTTTCTAAGATCAAGGTACTCATTGATCATTGCTTTTAACCCTTCGTCTTCTATTTTATCCATAGATACATTGGCTATTATAAATTCAACACCGTTATTTAAAACAACATTTAATATATCTTGATTATTTAGCATTTCTCATATCCTCGAATCTTTCTTCCGAAATTATACCAATATGATGTTTTCTATAATTAACCAGGAAATCAATTGCTCCCAATGACCCATTCCCTGCCGTCCCGTTCTTGACAAACATAACGCCGCTCTCTGACTTTAATACAGAGCAATTTTTGAAAATAAAGTTTAGTGCAGCATCCTCTGTCCACTTATCGCTTTTACTCATTTGATGCTCCTATTGTCTTCTTCACCATCAATTATCTTTTGGTACTCGCCAGTTCTATAACCATCGTTCTGGCGCTTAATATTAAGGTCTAATTTCTGCTTATAGACCCTGAACAACTCTTCTGCATCTATTCCAGCCACAAGACATTTGGAAATAAAGAAATGTAATTCATCGACAAGTTCAACCTTAAGATTCTGCCTATCAACCAAACCGTGCTTCCACCATTTCCACGGAAGACAGTCTTCGAACTCCATAGACTCGTGCATCTGAGCACGATTGAAATCAAGCAGCCATTTAATACGAAGATCCTCCCAAGCGGGTGCATCATTTGTACAAAGATCTTCAAAGAATCCATCGTGACGCTCTTTATCGATTGCGAGTGAGTTAAGTTTCTTTTGAAGATTAAACATTTTTTTTAACATTTAGTGCCTTTATTTTTTCTTTACAAAAATTACATTTAAATGGCTTTTTATTCCAATTTATAATATGCAAATCTTTATTGCAATGTGGACACGTAATTACGGAGACAAGTATTTTTACAATAACACACACCCCATTTCATCCATGAATTCAACCATCCAAGGATCGCTTATTCCCTTCTTATCTAAGTAGACTATGCAAGTATTGTGTTTCTCATGACGGCATAAACCATGATCATCTAAATTCCAGTAAGCGCATATAGTACGTTGCTCACCACGCATCCAAACCTTGTCTTCTTTGTAATACTCACATATATCACTAGGATTCATCGAGAATAGCTTTCAAGAAATCCCTTACAACATCTTTCGACGCAACAAAACTAAAATTCTTATTTTTAGATAGTAAGGCCAAATCGAAAACAAAGTGATCACTTACGTCTTCGTCGTTCACAGAAATGATAACTTCGTTATCTTCCTCTTCCGACAATTGTCCAGCAAAAATTTCTTTCTTCATCATGTTTCCTTTCTTATTTTTTCACCACACCAAACACAGATGTCGTAAATGTATTCATCATACAGAGTTATTCTTCTAACCCCTTCGTCTGACATGAATGTATGGTCATCAATTTTTAAATTTTGATTTTTTTGTCTCTCAGTAAACCGTGGTTCGAAGTTATGTTTTTTATTCTTATTAGCCACACAAACGCTCATATGAGCTCCCATAAATAAATTATAATCATTACCAACAAAGTTAAGCTCGTAAAAAATCCAGTAAACAACCACTTAACAAATATTGACTTCATTTTACCACGATTCTCATCTAACAATACCATAATATAATACCTTAAATTATCTTTGTCAATTTTTTTTGTAATTCTCTGAATGCCTTAACCGTCTTATACTGTCTTGGTGAAATCATTAACTCTCCATTCCTCCGAGCAGGAACAACATTAGATTTGAACATGGATTCTGGTTTTCTTACTATCATGATGATCATAGTGTGGTCGTTGTTGACGTCATGCTCGTTGTACTATGCGTCGAATATAATATGCTGTCACGGGGCCATCCAAATATATTTAACTCCCTATTTTTCATAAACTCAGCATAATCATCATTCGAGCTTTTAAACAAAGATTGTTTCATCTTTGGCTTTCCTATTTTACTATACCCCGTGGTAGAGCCAATATAATTCATATGTTGATTCATGGACTTAGTAGTAGTATATGTTTTACTAAATGCCTTGCCCAAACCAGCAATAGAAGTTATTGCACTTCCAAACAAACGTTCTATCAATGCGCCTCAAAATTAAGAAGAAAACGTTTCAACGCACGATCCCAAAAATCCATTTTATTTACTCGAATAACATCAAGGTTCTTATTAGTTAACAAAAGATTCTTAGGAACGTTCCCTAAATCTAATTCAACTGGAAGAACTGTTACATTTAATCTTAACTCTTCTACTATTAATTTAGCAAAATCAGCGTAAGTACAATCACCTATCGACACCATATGATATAATCCATATTCTTTAGTATCAGCAAGAAAAACCATATTCTTTGCTATTTGCATCGTCCAAGTTGGGGAAAGTTTGTAATTAGAAGGAACTTCCATAACATCACTTTCACCAGCTAAGCGAATAGTCTCTAAAATAAAGTTAGTTCCCTCTCCCCTACTAGGGTTCAATCCATAAACCCCACCAATACGTATGATGAAATGTTTATCACAATGTATCTTAACCATGTGCTCACCAGCAAGTTTAGAAATTCCAAATATAGTTCTTGGTTCTGGCTTTTCCTCTTCATTAGAATAACTGTTTTTTACACCATCAAATACATAGTCCGTACTAAAGTGAATTATTTCCGCCCCTATACTTTTCGCATATCCAGCAACATTACCAGCACCAACAGCGTTAACCATAAAAGCTTGGTATGGCGACGACTCACATACATCAAATGGGCATGACGCCGTATTGATTATTATCTCTGGTATCCAATCACCAAACGCACTACTAAATGTTGTTGGATCCGATATTTCAATCTGCCCGTGATCAAGGCTCATAACCTCTTGGTGTTTTAATGTTAAGAACTCAACAATATCTTGACCAAGCATACCGTTAGCGCCTATGACGGCAATTTTCATAATCTACCCTCTATCTTTTTAAATACTTCTATATTTATTGTGGTTGGATCATCATAATAGTATGCATTAAGCTTATGGTTGGTGTACAACTCATCTATCGTTACTTCGATAGTATTGTTTCCAGTAAACCCGAGCTGATCCATAGCCTTATCCCAATTAGCACTATAATCCCTAACTTCTTTCTTCTTCAAATTCTTTATCTCAATAGAACTCTGTATACCCTCTTTTTCCATATACTGTTTCATTCTAATTGCAAGATCCATCACAGACATATTCTCAGAAACAATGTTAAAGGGTCCACTAATCTCGGGGGGAGCAAAGATAGCCAGTGAATACGCTCGAACAGCATCAGTTATATCAAGTAATGGGCGAAACGCCAATGGATCATATACAGTAATTATTTTATCAACCATGGCAGTTTTAAACATTCTATTAACGGCAAGGTCAAATCTCATCCTATCGGAATGACCACCCAATGTTCCTTTGCGGAGTGATATAACTTGGAAATTTTCATCATTCAAAAGCTCAAGACCCTTTTCCGCCTGCCATTTAGATATACCGTATGGATAGTCTGTGTGAGGCTCGCTCCATTCCTCACATCCTCTACCCACGCCATATATAGAACACGAGCTGGCGAAAATAAACTTTTTCACCCCAGCCTTCTTTGCCTGAGATGCACAAATCATTGGATATGCTGTATTGTGTATATAATTTAATTTAGGGCTAAATTCTGCCATAGGATCATTTGACAACCCCGCTAAATATACAACCACCTCGAAGTCTTCATAAAAATCGTCATCAATTTTTGAAACATCATGGGGATAATAACTTGAATTCTTCTTCAGGTAATTCCCAAACCAAAATAAATCAACAACAGTAACGCCCATATTGAGGTTTTGTAGAAAACCAGTAAGACGGGTTCCTAAATATCCGCCACCGCCCAATAAAAGTACTTTCATTGTATACTCCCTGTTATTTCTAAATATCTTGTACTTGGATATTGAAGCATTGTAAAGGAACCTATTTTTGACACACCATCCATTTCTTGCGACACATCTAATTGTGATATTGTAAATTTGCCACTATAAACATTTGTTCTCGCCTGCAGGTCGTAATCAAGCAACTTAGAAATTTCAAAATTCTTTGGGAGTTTATTCTCCACATCGTTAAGTGGTAATTTAACACACAGATAAGCACTTGTGTGCCCCATGTCAGAAGACATAGAGATATTAAAATCAACCATAGGAACATTAAACTTGATTTTTTCCTTACCATTTATTAAGTTAAATGCCATACTATAATTACTTACAGATAGTTCTCCATGGGCATTTTTATCTTCTTGGCGTACCATCATAGATTCGTTTTTTCTTTTCATGTGGACAATATATGACAATAATTTAAGAAAGTCAAATTTTTTCTTGACTTTTATTAATTTATTTGTTATGTTGTTTCAAATGGCGGGGTGGAGAAGTCTGGTGTCTCGCTGGGTTCATATCCCAGAGGTCGCATGTCCGAATCATGCCCCCGCTACTATGTATGAAAATGAAAAAGCACAAAGAGCTAATTTATATCAGCAACCAGAGTGGGATGTTAAGGTATATCTATCACCAAATAATGAAGAGCCATTCCATGCCTCAATGCCATATGTGGGTGAAAAAGAACAGATTATTAGTGATATAATGGATGATGGTGTACATGTTAGCAATTCGTGGTACCCACCAAAATATGTGGATAAAGTAGTGTTCTCACAAAAACGCTTAAAAGGCACAATGATGAGTAAAAGTCCACCTGTTAAGGAATTAAGCCTTGATGATCTTGCCACAGATTATGCCTACAACAGACCTGACCAAGGGATTCCGTTTTGATTATTAATAAATCTAAAGAAGCTTGGGAAATAAGAAAAATTCACAAGGAAACCTCTATTGAAATCATTTTGGACGAAAGAGAGTTTACCATATTCAGAACGTTCTTAAACAAATATAAAAAAGATTTAGAAATAGTCTTTACTACTAAGAAAAAGTTTTTTAAATTAAATCCTAAGAGACAAGAAGAACTTAGGTGGAAATATGAAGAAGATGGAAACAAAATTCGATTTCTGAAGTATCTATGGAATGAGGTAAAAAAAACAAGAGGCTGCGAATGTTCTAAATGCAGTGAAAAAACAAAATACTTGTATATGTTCTGTACGAACATAAAGTATATTAAAGAGTTTCGTTCTCCAAATTTCAAGCTATTATGTGGTAAATGTTGGAGAGACATAAATACTCCCGTTAATATTGACTAAAAAATGCCCCAAGTAAAGGGTCTGGCTTAATAGTCTGGCAAGATTATTTCGTTGACATATTTAAAGGACGTGAGTAGAGTGAAAGATTGACCGAACCTGGTCTCACCAACCCCTTTCACCACCCTTATTGGTTGGCGGTAAAACCTACTATATTTTTTTCTAATTGCTGGACAGAAATGGTAAACTGCATCCAGTTTGATTATTCACAGAGCACTAAAACATGAAGGAAGTTTTTTATGAGAAAAGTTGATTAGGTCACGAGCTAGCGAGTGAACTGAGTACTACCAACTCCTATAAAATACGACTTCATGCAAGTAATCATATGGTACCTAGCATTAAACACGATCTCAAGAAGTGTTTTGAGAAAGTGACTTATATGATTACTTGTCTTATTATAAAGATCTTATCATTGCCCATCCGCAAAGAAGCGATAGAAGAAGATAGATTTAGATTTTTAGATTACAGATAGATGAATGCTTAATTTAAAAATAAGAAAGAAAGTTGGCAAGAAGTCCGTTCTAAAATAGGTTAGATAATTTTGGTTGATTGGTGTAGGCGTACTTGGCGCCCAGTAGGTAGGCTTGTTCTAAATATAGATCGATCTTTTCTTGGGAGTGCTTCTTTTCTTCGAGTTCTTTTAATGGGCGCCTCTTGGCGACCCACAACTTAAATATCTCTTCCTGATCGTGGGCTATTCCATGGCAAATTGCACATAGACATATACCATTATCTAAAAGGTGTCTTGTGGGATGATAGGTTCGTTTGATAATATGGTGGGAATGAAGCTCTTCACGTCTTCCACAGCGCTCGCACTGATGACCAGCACGAAGTTTTACTACATCTCTCCACAGGTTATCAACGGATGTTGTTAATTTCAAGTATGTAAGCTCCTCCTGCCACGGTCACGGTACCGTATAGCTCGAGCTCCTGTGCATTCCACCCATAAACATGTGTCTCGGCAACATTACCATAAACAGAGCCTTGAGGGAGAACTTTGATTGGCTGTACTATAAAAGCATGATCACATTTATCTACTATAAGGTCAAGAAATTTTGTACCAGTTTCACCATTCATATGTTCCAAAATATCGGAAGCAATTATAAAGTTATAATGATCTAAGTTCGGTAGGATGTCAATCGCATCACCTACATATATATTTGTGTATATTTCCTGC
>Ga0307378_10004162_pt1 | contig 20816 bp, 27 predicted proteins | sample UN1MG_FD_202238 | JGI IMG/M metagenome (GOLD analysis project Ga0307378, IMG submission 202238) | Soil microbial communities from Risofladan, Vaasa, Finland - UN-1 | ecosystem: Environmental > Terrestrial > Soil > Coastal area > Acid sulfate soil | place: Finland: Risofladan, Vaasa | collected... | reverse complement strand
AAAACGTGCGAATAGGGATGGGTAAAAAGAAAATTAAATTATTGAATAGTCTTAAACCTGCTTTTATTGAAGGTGCATCTAAAAAAACAGATCCAGAGACTGCTGAAATGGTTTGGTCTATGATGGCTACGTTTGCCAGGTATGGTTTTAATAAATCACATGCCGTTGCCTATTCTGCCATATCTTATGCTTGTGCTTTTTTAAAACACCACTATTCACTTGAATGGTGGGCTGCTGTTTTATCAAATGCAGATGATAAAGAAATCAATGAAGTATTCTATAAGTATGTGAAAGATATGGTTTTACCGCCAGATGTGAATACATCTTCTGAACAAATGGAAGTAGATTATGCGTTAGGTAAAATTCGTAATAAGCTATCTGTAATCTCTGGATTAGGCAAAACATATGCTCAAAGAATTATTGACCAAAGACCTTATACGGATTTAGAAGATTTTGTTATAAAAGATGTATGTGGCCCAGCACTAGCTCGTAAGCTTATTTATGTTGGCGCTCTTGACTCTTTGTTTGAACCTGGACTTGAAGATCTTACAAAGATTTCAATGTATGAAGAAGCCGTTGCTAAAGTCAAATACAGAACCAAACTATTTGAATATAGAGATCAAATAGTAGAATTAGCCAAGACAGATGCTGAAGACAAAGAGATAGCAAAAATTCAAAAACGTATGGAAACTTACGCCAAAAAAGGGCCTAAGCAAACTGAAGTACCTGAAAGTTTTATTGGACTTAATTCAAAACAATCTTATCAAATTAAGAAGTCTGTTTTCCCAACTATGAATCTAGACCTTATGAATTCTCTCAAGTCAAGTACTAGTTTGCCTATTACTAAAACTCAAAAAGGTACCTTCTTAGTGACCCCACAAGGCGAATACAGGCTTTTAAATGGTGAGCACCTACAAAGTATTGACAATCATGATGTGAGACAAGAGACCTATTTCTGCGTCCCTGGCTATATCATGGATACTTCAGAGTTCACCTATCAAAACGGTAGCAGAAAAGCTCTCAAAATGATCATAGACTCATCTGGCTATGTCTCAGAAAAGGTTTTATGGCCTGATTATGAAACTGGCGAACTTTTATACAGTCCAGATGTCAAAAAAGGCGCAATTGTCTATATCCTATACAATAAACGCCCTGGCAAGCCCTATACCAATATCAGAAAAATAATAATTGAAGAAAATTCAATTTTATCTTGATCTATTCCCAAAATGTAGTATGATTAAATAACTGGGAGGATTTATGATATTAGTAAATGTAGAAGAATTCGATAAAGAGAGGCTTTACTTGTTAACGCATAAAATTAAGCTAAACAAAGAAGAGTATATTGAATTTACTCCAGAAGATCGTGATTGGACTGGCGTTGATACCGATCATACCAATATGACAATGAAAGGTCGCAGATATAACGATGATGAGCGTATTGCTCGAATGGTTGTGGGTGAGATCTATGGTAAATGTAATTTTAATCTCGAAGAAGCTAAGAAGATGTTTTTAGCCTTGAGTTCAACCGAAATGGAGCCTATCATTAAATATTGTGTTAATGATGCGGCTGAATCAGACTATTGGTATACATATGAAAAAGAATGGTAAATTATTATTGCTTATTGCAATTTCCCTATTAAACTGGGATGCAGGTGCCAGCGATGTCATTAAAGTGGCCGTAATAGATACGGGATTTGATTTTAAATCAACTTGGTCTGACGCTAAGGAAAAGAAGCTCAAAAAGCCAGTTCTTTGTAAAACAGGCCATAAAGACTTTACCAATACAGGTGTTCAAGACACTCATGGTCATGGTACGCACGTTGCTGGTATCATTTCTAGCAGAGCTAAGAAAAAATACTGTCTCTTGATAATTAAAGCCTGGGATAAAAAGAATAAACTCAATCAAACAAGGTCGATTGCACTAGCCTTTAAATACGCTGTTGAGCAAAAAGTAGATATTATTAACTATAGTGGCGGTGGTGCTGGCTTTGATTACATTGAATACATTTGGGTTAAAAAAGCTTTAGATGATGGTATTTTTGTTGTGGCTGCTGCAGGCAATGAAGGTCAAAAAGTAGACTGGCAGGTTTTTTCTGTAAAAACTGCATATAAACGTGCTGCTAGCGGTGACCTTATTGTCTATAAATATAAAATCACTTATATTAATAAAGTCAATCTAAAAACATCTCACGCAGAGCCAAAAAACACATTCTTTCCAGCAGCTTACGACCCTCGCATTATTGCTGTAGAGAATCATAGTTGGAGTGGTCGCTTAAAATCTTCCAACTATGGTGCTGCTTTTGGCTACAAAGATAATGGAAAAAATGTATTATCCTTACAATTAAATAATACCTATGGTACGATGACTGGTACTAGTCAAGCAACTCCGAAAAAAACTGCTGAGATAATTAATAATTGGGGTTTATAAAGGTGATTGATGAAAGGTTATAAAAGAGTTATTGAAAAATATGAGCTTTCTACTAGCCTCATTCATAAGGTGTCGATCTCTACTGATGAAGAGAAAGTTTTTCTTAATGTTATATATGATGGTAGATTTCAGATTGAGAAAATGTTTAAAAATAATGTCTTAGGTTTGAATGATTTACAACGAACTAGAGATAAATTTAATTCGGAAGAAAAGGTATTGACTTACTTAGGAATAGGAGAAATTAATGAGTGATCTTCAAACGATTATGGCAGAAATTAAGAAAATTAAAATTATAGCGGAGTCCGATCCAGGTAATGATGTAAAGACTCGTAGGTTTAAGCTTGGAAAGAAAAAACAAGCTCAGTTAAACTTAGAAGGTCTATATATGGAATATAGAAAGCAGGTTCGAGATAGCGCCGTTTTTATGTTGGTGACTGGAGATCAAGCTGATAAATTTGCAAAAACTGCTAATAAAGAATATCAATGTTTTGATGTTGAGGCAGATGCTTTTTATCAAGAAATCTTAGATCAAGTTCCTGAAAGACTTTATTTAAAGAAACTTGCTTCTAGAGCTTTTTTTGAGCACTTAGCTGCTCGTTTTGAAGATAGAGCCAGAGCAGTTGATATTGTTGGATATCCACCTCTATTCTTTGACCTTAAATATAAAAGAGTTATAGCCAGCAAAGAAGATGCTTTGGCAATGACTAAAAAAGCCATGAATGAAAAGATTGGATCAGAGATTGTAGCACTTGATGCTATTGAAAAAGTTTCCATTCAATCTGTTAATAGCAACTTTACAGGCAGTGTTATCCCTATTGTACTTTATACAAAAGACGAAGAGTTAGCGGCTCAGTTGCTAACAGGGCTTGCTAGAATCACAAAAAATGTATTTATTATAAAAGCTGGAGAAAGTTCAACAAAAGAATTGAGTGATAAGGCGATTAGTGATATAAAGAATGTAACGAAAGAAAATGTAGAAAAGACATTAACGAAAATTCATAAAAGTGTTTTATAACTAATAAGGAGATAAAATGAAAGTAGGACAGGCAAAATTTGGTTCTCAGAAGAAGTTCTTTAAGTTTGAAGATGGCGATAATGTTTATCGTATTCTTCCAGCACTTGGAGAATTAGCCGATAAAGGCATTTGGTCTAAATATTATAAGGTATGTTGGGGTTATAAAAACTCTGAAGGTCGTACTAAACTATTTCAAGATCCACGAGTTGTTAATCGTGAGACTAAAATGGTTGAAGTTGAAAGTGCTGCTTTTCAACGTATTGAGCAGTTAAAAGCTAAGCAAGCTGAATTAAAAGCTGGCGGTGCCGATAAAGCTACAATGGACAAAATGCAATCAATGCTTATGCGCTTTAACATCGAAGGTAAACACCATGTAAATGCTGTAAATCTTAACGGTGAAATTGGCCTACTTAAAATTGGTCACAAAGCTAAAATGGCACTTGATGCTATTGTTAAGAAATTACGTGAAGAAGAAGGCTTAAATGTATTAGGTATCGAGAATGGTCTTTATGTAAACTTTAGCCGCACTGGTCGTGGCCGAGACACACTTTATCAAGTAAATCTTTACATGCAAAAAGTTAAAGCCAATGTTAACGGTCAAGAAACTGTTATTGAACAGCGTTTGACTCAAACAATGAATGATGCTTTTATTTCTCGACTTGATCAAGAAGCTTTTGAACTTAGTGATATGTATCCTGCTCCAACTGGAGAAGAAGTTGAAGCCATCGTTAATGGTGGACCTGAAGCTCTTGATGCAGTTATGGAAAAGTACAAGAAAGCTCCAAAAGCTACAGTTGAAGCTACAGTTGAAATGACGAGTAACGCTCCGACTACTACTGTAACGGTAGAGCCTAGCAAAGCTGTTAGTTCAACTGTTACAGAAGAGTCTGTCTTAGATACAGCTTCTTCAACTGTTGCACTAAAGTCTACACCAACTGTTGAAGTAACAGCGCCTGTAGCACAAGCTGCCGCTGCTAGTACTGAAATGAGCGACGAAGATTTCTTGAAATCGATTGGAGCAAACTAAGATGAGTGGTCAAAACCTTCCAAGTAATTTTGTTGAAGAAAGTGTATTGGTTATCCCTGCTTACGATAGCAGGCCTGCCATTGCCCTAGACTTCAGTAAAATTAAGGAAGGTGAGTCTAGATTGATTGAAGCAAAAACGGTCAATCCTGCGACATACACTGATCTAGAGTTTAGTTTTAACGATGGTTATAGAGAAGCTAAATCAGGCCTTTCTATAATCGGATACGAAATTGCTCAAGCTGAACGGATTATTAGACGTATTAAGTCAGAATATCTGTTGGATGATTATCCAGCATTTATCAAAGAAAGAAAACTTAATGATAACTCTGCAAACCGTGAAGCTTTTTTAGAGAGTCAGCCTAATTATGTTGATGCTGTTGAAAGATTAAATATGTTTAAAGCTCTTGAATCTTTCCTTGACGGTAAAATAAAAGTATTCGAGAATGTATGTAGATATATGAAAAAATCTATGGATTTAATTATTAGAAGTGGAATTGACCCAAATAAATACTAAAGGAGTATAAAATGCAAACAGAAAACTTTTCAAAATTGGAAGAAGTAGTAAAAAGTCACGTACTAGCTGCTCTTAAATTAGCTGGTGGTAATAAAGCTAAAGCTGCAGGTCTTTTAGGCGTAAGTATTAAAACTGTATATAACCATGTTAATAGATATGGCGATTTATCAGTTAGCACTCCTGTAGTTGAAGCTGAAGTTGCTGCACCTACTGCTGAAGCTGGAACAGACGCTCTTGCCTCTGGTACTCAAAACAACATCTTCGGTTAACAATGACTGAAGATGTTTTACTGGCTTTAATATTTGCCGTGATTTATCCGCTGCTGATTTTATCGCCTATGATTTACAATAAATTTATAACGACGAGGAAAGAGGATGATGGCAAACAAGTGGATGAAACAACTTAATAAGTTGGACGGTGCAGTTGATCGTGAATATGATCCATATGCACCAGGTAATTATATTCAAACAATATCTCCAAGTTTAAATTGGACCTTTAGTAAATCACCTGGGCTTCCGTTCATGGAGTTTTTACTATTATGGGGGCCGCCAAAAGCTGGTAAGTCAATTGTAACAAATGCATTCGTACAAGGACTGCATGCAATGGACCCAACAGCTATGGCAATTAAGTTTGACACAGAGATGAGATCTGTTGGTAAAGAAGAACCTTTTTGGAATATCGATCCAGATAGATATGTTGCATACAACACCAATGATCCAAAAGAAATTTTCGATAGAATTTTAAATGAAATTAAACCCATGGTTGAAGATGGCATGCCTCTTAAGCTTATCATTATTGATTCACTTCAAGGTGTTCAAGGTGTGAAGGCTGGAAATGCTGCCTCTGTTACAGATCATCAAATGGGTGACCATGCTATGACCATTCAAAAAGGGTTAACTGCAATTATGCCATTCCTTCGTAGAAATAGAATTTCTCTTATATCTACTGCGCATATTCGTGGTAATCTTGATGCTGGTATGTATGGACCTAAAGAAAAAATGGCTGGTGGTTTTCACCAAAAACACACTTATGAATATTTCATGAAAATTACACCAAATAGAAAAAAAGCTGAAACACACGTTTCTGCAGATGGTCAAAAATTTGAATCAGATAGCAAAGACTTTAGAGGTAACAATGAAGTTACTGCCCACAAGATTTATATCCAAATGAGCGAAAGCTCACGAGGCGTAGCTGGCAGAACTGGCCAAATCACCTTTAATTATAAGAAAGGTATTGTAAATACCGAAGAAGAAGTATTTGAGCTAGCAAAGAATCTAGGCCTAGTAGAGCGCCCAAATAACCGTACATACGCTATAGGTGACCAAAAGTTCAACAGTAAGAATGAATTTATACAGGCCATTAGAGAAGATAGTGACTTAAAAAACTTAATAATTTCAAAGGCTTACTCTCAGAACACCGAAGAGTAATACATCCCCTCCCTTATGCTAGTGGAGTCTTTTATTAGGCTCTGCTAGTTTTTTAGTTGACATATCTAAATATTACTGTAATATGAAGGTATAACTAACCCATATCGGAGGATAATATGAGTCATGAAGTAGAATCAATGTTTTATCGGAACGAAGTACCTTGGCATCGTCTAGGAAATCGTGTTACTGAAATCCCTACAATCGAAGAAGCTATCGTAGCTGCAGGCCTAGACTGGACTGTAAGTAAGAAAGATCTCTTTTTAGGTGATGGCGCTAAAGTACCTAGCAAAGCCACTGTACGCGATTCTGACAACTCTGTACTAGGTATTGTTGGTTCTAACTACCAACCGCTTCAAAATATTGATGCGTTCAACTTTTTTAACCCATTTTTAGCTGGTGGCGAAGCCACTCTTGAAACTGCTGGTTCTCTTCGTCAAGGTAAGCGCGTTTGGGTTTTAGCTAAAATCAATAAAGATCCACTTGAAATTGTTAAAGGTGACACAGTTGAGAAGTTCATTCTTCTTGCCCACGGCCACGATGGTCTTATGTCAGTTCGTGTTGGTTTTACTCCAATTCGAGTTGTATGTGCCAACACTTTAGCCTTTTCAATTGCAAATAAGGATTCACAATTGATTCGCTTAAAGCACACTAAAAACTTAAATGAAAATCTTGAAAAAGTTTCAGAAATCATGAATGTTGCTAACCAAGCTTTTGAGGCAAATGCCGAGCAGTATAGGTTTTTAGCATCTCGTGAAGTTTCTCAATCTGATCTTGAAAAATATATTAAGCTAGTTTTTGCTGGACCTCAGTATGAAAAAATGGAAGCTGAAGGTAAAAAACCTGCTCGTGATGTTCTACCTAAAGTCCTTAGACTTTTTGAAGAAGGCCATGGTGCTCAATTACAAGGTGTTCGCGGTACTTACTGGGCAGCATATAACGCTGTTAATGAATATCTTGGATACGAAAAAGGTAACGATGAGCAAGCCAGACTAGACAATATGTGGTTCGGTCAATCTGCTGTTACAAACGAAAAAGCTCTTAACATCGCTGTAAAGCTTGCAGTGTAATTTCTCCTATAGGCAGCCGCAAGGCTGCCTTTTTTACTATAAGGAAAAACTATGAGGTATTTATTACTATTGTTTATTTTTTCATCGACAGCAGAGGCAAAAAGCCTTAATCTAGTATCTGACGCTATTGCTGAATTCTGTCAGATTGATAAAAAATCAGAAAACGAATTTTGGCAGTGTGCAGACAAATTAAATAACTGCATCATACCACTTGGAAGAGAATGGAATGATAAAGATCTTTTTCGTTGTATGAAACAATATGAAAAAGGAGCGTCCAAAAAAGACCAATAAGGAGCGTTAGTTGAAAACCAAAAATTTCCATGATCACTTTGAAGATCTCTACCTGAGACACGATTACATCAAAATGGCAAAACAATTAAATGGTGCTTACTATGAAGAGTTCAAGCACATCATTAAAATCACCGCTAGTATAATGTATAAAAAACACATGCCTGAATTTCAAAAAGTTGGCTTCGTCGAAGATGACTTGAAATCAGTTGCAGGTGTCTATGCTTTAACTTTTATGGAGCTTTACAGCCTTCGCAATAAAGAAGAGCAAATGGAAAGATTCGTAGCTGTCTTTAGACGTAAACACGGCACAGACCCACTTGAAGATGATATATTTAGGGCTGAGAAAAATCACATGATTAACTTCTTAAGACAAAAACTTAGCTACTGTGCTACGTTATGTAATAGAAAATCTAGAAATATTATTGGTGGTCGTGATCGCACAATGTTCTTTGCCTTCACAGAAAACTCTATTGATGTAAGGATTTTTGATATTATTGGCAATCATACAAAATTAGGCTATAGAAAAATTACAGCGAAAGAATATAAGCTATCCTTAAAGAGAGCAAAGGAACTTGGAGAATCACAACTAGTTGATGAAAAAGGCTTTAAGATCTTTAGGGTAGACCGAGTTAGTAGAGGTATTACAAAAGAAGAATATACAAATCTTCTCGAAAATGAGCGCAGCCTTGAACTTAAGAATCCAGAGGTTATTATGATGGAGCTAGAAGAGGCCAGTATATTAGAAGAATATAAGGATAGATATGCAAAACTTACCCTTCAAGAAAAGCGCAAGATCTTAATGAGATTTATTGATAAAAATAAAAGCAAGAAGGCCTACAGGAAACAAGTCTCCCTAGCAAGAAAAAAACTTAAAGACAAAGATTTTATGGTATGATAAGGTATAGGTTATGAGTGTTGAAAGTCGGATATTATCATTTAAGGAAAAACATCTTAATGGTAAGCCTTTGTCTGAAAGACTTGGTAATATGCTGGCTTTTATAAAATCTATAAAAAATACAAGAACTGAGGTAACCTCTGAAGAAATAAGCCTTTTACAAAATGTAATAGTTGACGAAGGCTTAAAGCCGGACAGTCCGGTTAATGATTTTTACAGAACTTTTGTTAGCACCTGGGTAGAAGAACTTTTTAGTATAATAGTTAAAGAAAAGAGTGTTGAGGTGAATCCAAATCCTGAAGTTGAAGTTGAAACCGGATATGATCCAGAAATGTTAAAGCTTGCTAAAAGACATCCAGATGAATACAGTGTTGACGCTTTAAGAGAAGATATGGATGAATCAAATGGAAGTGACAATGAGTCAAATTGACGATATAGCTAACGACCCACTTCTCGACTTGTTTGATGCGGTTCAACAAGAGCAAGAAGTAAAGAAGCAGGTCATAACAGAACTGAATGATAAGAAGCTTGAGATAGAAGTTCATCGTACTGAACAGCAGTATAAAAAGATGAAAGATGCTCTAGAGCTAAAGGCAGACTTATCTGATATTAATATTGAGTTAAACAATCAGGAATTAGTTGAGCACTTAGTTAAAGTTAACACTCAATACCTAAACACCGTTAAAACAAAAGCTATGGCGTTTCTAACCGATAGCTTCGCTGGCGTTGTACCTTATATGCCTAATAACCTTATACTTGTTGGTGCTAGAACTGGTCGTGGTAAGTCAACTACTTGTGCTAACCTTACCTATAGAGCCTTGATGCAAGGTAAGAAAGTCCTTAATATTTCTAATGAAGAAAAAGCTATCGATGTCTATAATAGAGTAACAAGCTTAATTGACGATGAAGCCTATATAGATCACGCTAACTTTAGTCAGGAAAAGATCAAGCACTTAAACGACAGAATAAGACAACTTTCTCAAAGATTACTAGTAGTTGATGATGACTATGTAGGGAAAACTGGTGGTGCCAGTATTCTTGAAGTACTTCAGGGATATATAACTAAAGCCGTTGAAACTAAGACATATGATATTATTCTTATTGATTACTATCAAAAGATAAATATATCTTCAGAAAATAGTGCTTTGAGTCAATATGAGGTTCAAGCAAAGTTTGCAGACTGGATTGGTGATATTTTGAAACATCCAGATTGCCCTGCTATTGTTGTAATGGCGCAGTTAAAGCCTGACGATAAAGATGGCAAGCCAATTGAAGATAGGATGGAAGGTCGTAAGCTCATTACAAAGCCTGCCACTTGTATTCTTGAAGCTGCACCTGATTACAATAGACGCTGTACTAGGTTTATTGTTCATAAGACTAGGTGGAGCGAAAATAATGGTGCTGAAATCGATGTAGGATATGTTCGAGGAAAGTATGTAAAATACGACAAAGAATTTCAGCAGTATGTGGAGAAAGTTAAATTAGAACAAGCTAATAGAAAAATGATGGCCTTAGTAAAGCCACGAAATGATGCGAATGGAGACTAAAATGAAGAAAAAATTAAGTGAATTCGTGCTACCTGTGAGACTTATATTGAAGGCCATCACAAAAGTGCAAAGGCAAATTATTACTTGGGAAAATACAAATCTGTATTATCTACTAGCCGCTTGGCACTTTAAGATTTGGTTTGGAAAGTCTTTGAGTGATGAGATTACAAAGTCTACAGATCTTGGTGGATTGGCTGCAAAAAGACATGCAAAACTAGTACTAAAAAAGATTTATCCTGAAGTTAAAGATAATGAAGCGAAAACAATTTTAGCAGAACGTGCCATGGGTGCGTTTCAGAAAAACATATTAATTAACGAAGAGCTATGAAAGAAATGACAAGACAGTTTCTAGACTTATTATTTAATGAAGGTGAGCCTATTTGCATCACAAGTGGCAAATATGGTGCTCATAGCATTGAACAGTCTGAGATTGGCCCAGAAATTCAACTTCGTACTCCTGAAAAAGAATTTATAATTTCAGAGGACGATATCCAGTTAGTAGGTGTTAATCCTATTAATGGATTTAAGCGTGATGAAAATGTTACAGCTTATAGAAATTTCATGATCGAATTAGATGATGGCTCTATTCAAGAACAGATTAAATATATAGAAAAAAGTGGACTACCGTACTCTGCATCGATTTACTCTGGAAACAAGTCTATGCACTATGCTGTTGCAGTCACACAGGGCTATAACGAGTCCATATGGCGCTTTATAAACCAATGGATACTCAATGTCTTAAGGGCCGCAGATCAGCAAAATAAGAGCCCTTCACGCGGTATTAGATTCCCTGGTAACAGACGTAAAAATGGTGCTAAGAAAATGCAAAAATTAGTTAAGATGAATGGAAGAATTACACAGTCTGAGCTTTCAAACTGGCTCTCAATGCATATGGATAAAAAACCAAAAATTGAGAAGCCTCCAGTCGAAAACTATGGTAAATTTATTAGTGAGGCTAATTTACCTCCTTTTATTTTGGTAACTCTGCAAAAATTACAAGCAGGCGAACAGCCAAATAGAAATCAAAGTTGGTTTAAAGTTGCAGCGTTTCTGTCAAAGAATAATGCCTCACTAGAAAGCGCGATGAGTATTTGTGAAACTTATTTTGTAGAAGAATCCGATTTTAAACGTAGTGAATTGGCCTCTTGCATAAAATCAGCCTATAAGAGCAGGACTATATGACGAGAAAAGTAAAAACAAAACGTACAAGAAAAGTAGCTAGTCCTAAGCGCAATTCTAGCGTATTTACTGCAGTTAAGGCCACAGATACTAAGATTTCTCAAACGGCTATGCATCTTGAATACCTATTTTCTATGGGTGTTAATTTCATTGATAGAACTATTACAATCACTGGAGATATTGAAGCACCTTGGTTTGACATTGTAGATGCAGCAATGGCTGAGTTTGAAAGAAAGAGTAAAAAAGGTGTGACTATTAAAATCTACTCCGAAGGTGGATCTGTTTATGAAGCTATGGCAATTGTCGCCAGACTTAAAAAATCTAAATGTTATATTACAACTGAAGGCTACGGCTGTATCATGTCAGCCGCCACAATTATACTAGCTTGTGGTGATCTCCGTAAAATGAGTGATTTAGCTGTATTTATGCATCATGAAGCGAGCTATTCCCTCGAAGGTAAGCATTCAGAAATTACAAATTATGTTGCCCATGCAGAAAGAGAAGAAAAACTTTGGGCCAAATGCATGGCTAAGTTTAGCGAAGAGAGTGAAGATTATTGGATGGAATTTGGTAAGCATATTGATCGGTTCTTCTTTGCCAATGAGTGTTTAGAACTAGGTGTTGTAGATGAAATATTTGAGGTTATCTAATGGCTGGTGAGGATCAAGTAACTCAGATGACAATTATAATGGTAGGTTTTGCAGTAACCATTGCTATTTTCATACACCTTATAATTTTGTTCTTCAATAAGGCAATGGCTAATTACCGGATTTGGAAAGAAATTGACGATAGACAAAAACTATACGAACAAAAAATGAGAGAAAAAGATGACATGCGAGAAAAGGGTGATCTCCATGAGTGGGTTAGCATACCTTTCGGAACTGACGAACTTTTAGTCTGCAGAAAAACTGGCTGGTGTCCAGAAAGAAAAAGCTTTATTGAATTACATTATATAAAGATGCAAGAAGAAAAACGAAAGCTCGATGCCGAGTATAAAGTTCATAGAGATGAAAAGGTAAAAAAATTAGCTAAAGAGCACAGCCTATCATTAGACGATATGGAGTCTTTAGTTGAATCTATCTTTGACATGAAAAAGCAGTTTTTTCTAAAGCATATGGATAGATCAATCAAAGAGATGCAGGAGAAAGCTAATGAGAGAAAAACAGGAGTGTGATTTAGGTTGGGGCAATCCCTACTTCCTCTTGGAAATTCTTGATGAAATGTATGTCAATAAGATGCAGTTCCAAGACATATATAATATGTCTTATGCTCCAGACAATGGTTTCCCAGAATTAATCGAATTAACCAAAAGAACAATCGAACAAACAACAGGTCTTAAATACAAACATGTATTTATTACGGCTGGTGCCACTCAAGCAATTAATACAATCTTTCATTTTGAAAAAAAGTCAGGTAGCAAGTTTGTTAAGATGCGTGAATTTGGTTATCCGTACTACACTAGTATGGTTATAAACGCAGGCCTTGAAAGAATACCTTTAGGTGGGGATGACACAAAGGCTTTTATATTACTAGACAGTCCTAGTAATCCTTTAGGTGAGCAATTATCTATAGATCATGCAGGTGTTTATTGGGATGCGGTTTATCATAATAAAATTTACAATGCTAATATGAATATAGTTCCTCAACATAGAGCTATGATCGGTTCATACAGCAAGCTGCTAGGCCTCACAGGAGTTCGTATTGGATGGGTAGCAACTAACAGTGACGCATATTATCAATTGTTGTCAAGCACCTCTCTAGCCGACACAGCTACTGTCTCAATCCCTAGTCAGAAACTAGTTACAGATATTCTTAAAACAGTTAATCTTGGTAATTTTTTACAAAAAGGTAAAAATCATTTGGACGATAATAGAGAAGAACTTCAAAAACTTTCTCATCTTTTTTGTGGATTAGATGTGCCAGAGTGTGGTATGTTCTATTGTATACCTGCTAATAAACAGATCTTTGATCTCTTTAGAAGTTGTAGAGTTAGATATGTAAAAATTAGAGAAGACTTACTTAGACTAAGCCTTGGCCAAACAAGAAGTATTACAAAAGCAGCGGTTAAGGCTATTTTGAAGGAGGATAGAAGATGAGTTGGGAAAAACCATCGGATATAGATTTACTAAAGGATCTTCTAGAACGTGCTGATATTGACTATGATATCCATGAAGCCGATAAGCTGCTAGATGATGATAAACAATTCCTTGAAACCAATAGCGGTGTTTATTTTACATTTAACTCCAAAGGCGAACTAGAGGAAGTTGCTAATGGATAGGTTTAACGACATTGATGTCGTTTTCTCTAACATGCTTTGGGGTATTACAAATGCCGGAACAGAAGTCCATACTAGAAATGCCCAAACAAAAAGGCTAAGAAACAAGATGATTGAATTTGTTTCAACTCCGCTTGTAACTGTTCGTCGCACCGCTTGGAAAAGTGCTCTTAGAGAAATGGAATGGTTTTTAAGTGGCTCTAATAATATAAAAGATTTACATGAAAGTGTTAAAAAATGGTGGGAGCCATGGGCTAATGAGTCTGGATTCATTCATAATAACTATTCAAAACAGTTTCGTAACTTTGATGGCGCTGGCTTTGGTCCTATAAAGAACCATCACTCAGTAGATCAAATTAAATATATGATCGATACTTTAATTGATCATCCAAATAGTCGTAGAAATGTAATTACTACCTGGCACACTCACGATATGATGTCTCCCAACACTCCTATTACAAATTGTCATGGCACTGTTGTCCAAGCCTTTGTTGAGCCAGAAGATAACTCAGTTCACCTTACAATGTATCAAAGAAGTGCCGATATGGTTTTAGGTGTGCCACATAATTGGATTCAATACTGGGCTTTTATGATGTATTTGGCCCATAAATCCCACAGAAAAGTAGGTTCATTGACTTGGATTGGTGGGGATTGCCACGTTTATCCAGACCATAAAGAAATGGTTTTAGAAATGAATAAAGAAGTTGAGAGTAAGAAGTTTACTTATGAGATTCCAGATCTTGTTTATAATCCGACATCTGAAGATTTTAAGGCTGATGATTTCAGCCTTGATGGTGAATATACGCCTTTGATTAAAAAATCATTAAAAATGACTGTTTAAGACTTATTAGATAGAGTCCATATCTTCAATATAATAATGAGTATTAAGTGTAGTGCCGTTTCCATATAAGGTTGTAGACGTACTCATCGAAAAATTAGCTGATAAATCAGTGGTAGTTGCTGTAAATACTTCTCCACAAGTTTGTAAAGAAGCTCCACCTGTATCTCCACCGCCAGAGCCGTTATGAAGCAAAGCTGCCGAAGCTATCGTGTTTGAATCGTGAATTATAATAAGCGTTTTGGCTGCATTCTGCCCAGCATTTCCTGCAGTGTGCGACATAATATATGGACAAACCCTATATCTTTTTCCTATCACTAATAAAGAATATGCTAAGCTTGCTATATTGTTTGTTGGAGCCCCAAGATTGCCAGATAATGTAACATAGTCTACTATTCTATTGCGATTAGAGCTAAGACCAACCCATTTAGCGCCATCTGAAACAATTGTTATAGTGTCGTTTTGGTGTGTCAATGTGAAGGTAGAATAGTCTTCTATTGTCTCGGCTCCATCGGCATCTATTATCAATGAATTAGCTGACGTTGTTTTTTTGATAGTTAAAGTCTGACCTTCAACCGAAGCTGCAGGTAGAAGATTTAGGGTTACGCTTCCAGAAGAAGTATCCACTAAAATTATTTGGTCGCTATCATTAGCTGGCCCTGTAGAAGATATAGATCTTACTGTTTGTAAGTATTTATTATATTTTGGTGATTTAGCAGCCATAATTAATTACCTATAATCCTAATATTTCTCTAAGTGTTTTAAAGCATGCATCATAATCTGCACCTGTTTTGTGTGCAATTATATGGTAGTCTTCATCTTTGAACGCAGCATTTGCATTAATAAATTGTATAGTTACCCCTGATGTGGTCTCGTCTTCCCAAGATGCAGCGAGTGGAGCGAATCCAGCATCTCCATATTGTGCAGTTATAACAATATGAGGTAAAGAAGTAAAAAGACTATTTGTGTATGTAAGGGTAGTTCCACCACCACTAACAGATTGAACAAGGAGTTCATCAGACTGTCCATTAACAAACGTATCATTTTGATTTACACGAGCACTCAAAGTAGTAGACTTTACTTGAATTTTTACATCCAAAATGTCATCTATTAAACTATCTATTCCATCTATTCTTGGGGTTGAAGCCATATCAATTTCCTAGTCTATCTTTATAAAAATGTTAACTGCGATATTTTTAATTCTATTTTCGCCTGCAGAGTTCCATGTATACGGATTCTGAACAGCACCAGTCCAATAGAAAACACCAGCCGTATTACCACCAGTAGAGTATTGGGAAATATTTCCTTGCTCTAAGCCAGCAATAGGTCCAACTTGTTCAGTTTGAAAACTACCCAAAGCTCTTTCACCACTAGTATCTTCATTACCATCATTTCTTCCATTGTTCTTCGCTCTTAAGGATTGGCCTCTAGCGTCTGGAACAGTACTGTTACCAGTGAGTGTTTCATAAGTAGAGCCAACTACACTTCTTCCATCCATTAAAACCCAACTGCTACTTCTTAAAGCTTGAAAAGTAGCCTCATCAAGAAGTGAGTGAACAACATCACCGACTTGGGCTATATTACTATCTATTTCTGGTGTTACTGGTATCTTAGCCATATTAATTACCTACCCTAGATATCCGAAAAATGTTATTATCTGTAGCATTATCCATATTGCCGTTATCATGGACTCTGACTACATCTCCTATATTTAAATGTATAGTTAAACTTACATTAACCAATCCACCAACAGAATGGGTAGCATCAGTAATTGCTATTTTTCCCTGTGCTGCTGTTAAAGTCGCTAGATTGGTAGACAACAAGGTAGCGTTTACTGAAAGTCCAGCTATAACTCCTGAACCTGCGGAACTGGAATCTGAATAATACATGGAATATTTTCCAGCTATCAATATGGTAACAGACATACCGTCTGTTACAGAATCAGCATAGGTAGCATTTACTCCTAAAGTATCTTTAAATGCAGTAGAAAATCTTCTAATTCTTGTATTGGTTGAGCCGTGTCCATTACCAGTATGTATATATAATTCAGCTTCTCCTGGGGCTTCTAAAGTGTCTAGTCTAACATCTTGTGTAATATTATCTGCCGCGTTCTGAGCTATATCTAGCTCATTAGTAAGCACCCTATCACCAAATTGTTTTAAATCAATATTATTCGGTGCAGCTTGATAGTTTGTTTCAGGATTTCCAGTAGCTTGAGCTAAATCTGGAACCATTGCATCAATCTGACCTTGTACTTTTTCGATCTCAGCCATTTGACTTATATCTGGTTTTTCAGCAAAGCCATTGCTTTTAACAAGTATATCGCGGTCAACAAGGCTTGAACTATTTAATCTAATTAAAGTTGCAAAACCACCGCCTGGATCTACTTCATAGTAGTTTCCATCTGCAGGTGCAGCTTGGTTGTTTGTATTTCTAAATTGTTGTACACCATCAACAAATACTGTTACAGCGCCAACTTGAAAAATAGGAAAAGCATTTACCTGAAATGGAGCACCTACGTTGAAGTCAGTTAAGCCAGCAGCTAATGTTCCAGTTGCAGAAATAGGACTTGCATCGACAGCAAGAAGTGAAGTCCTTGCACTTTGATCTATTGTAACTGTAAAAATCTCACCTTCTTCTGCGGTGAACCCTAAGAAGTTAATTCTTGAAGAACTACGAATCGAAAAAGAAAGATCTTGAATAAGGCTATTTTTAGCTGAACTTGTTATGGTTACATTTTTTCTATAGAAAAACATATTGGAAGCTAATATATCAGCTACGTTTGGATTAACAAATCCATTTACTGACATTTCCGTAGGAGCTACAAGAGCAGTTACATCAATGCCAGTCTCACCAAGAGTTGCCTTATGAGCAAAAACAATTTTCTTAACACCGAGTGCAAGACTATTTTGCTCTTTGACTTCTTTTTTTCTAATGCTTAATGCATTTTTTCCAGTTAAACTCATATTATTCACCTATCCATGAAATTATAACGGCACCGTCACCACCGAATCCACCGATTGCACCAAAACCACTTGAAGCTGGATTTCCAGCAGCACCACTTCCACCAGCACCTTTAGTTCCATTAAGTCCAGGTGATCCTGCTGTTCCACCAGCAGCGCCTGGAACACCTGGATCTATACCGGAGCCAGAACCACCTCCGCCTCCACCATTACCAGTAGATGTACCACCTAAAGATTCAGTTCCAATATAATAACTTTTTCCACCATTAGAACCAGCATTGTTGGTAGAAGTACTTCCATTACCACCAGCTACTGCTGGATTAATTACAGAAATACCTGTGTTTGTAAAGTCTACACCACCGACACCTGAAGCAAGATCGGTACCTTGGGTTCCACCTTTAGCACCTGGAGCATATGTGTCAATATTTACACTAGTTACAGTGGTTTCACTACCATCAAGACCTGGACCACCAGCACTAACAGAGTTATTTATACCTCTACCACCAGCGTTTCCTCCAATTCCTAAAGAGATAGTCAATATCTCCCCTGGAGTAACTAGATGTAAAGATTTTTGAGGTGTAGCACCAGCGCCTCCACCAGCACCTCTTCTAGCAGGATGACCTGAACCGTTACCAGCAGCACCACCACCACCACCACCAGCGCCACATGCTAGGATGTCTAGAACTGTAACTCCAGCAGGTACTGTAAAAGAATATGTATAAGTAGGAGTATTGGTCCAGTTTTGAGGATCAGACAAAGAAGCTAAAGTATTGTTTTGATACCATCTAGCTGTAATATTCGGAGGAGTTTGAGTATTATCATCTTGGTTATTAACAAATACCACTGCTCTATTAAGTTTTTCTGCACTGTCGTAGTCTGCATGTCTAACTGTAGTACCTGGAGTGGCACCTACAACATACACTCCATTTTCAGAAGTATCCGTTTGGTCTTTTAAAAGTATTAGATTTCCAGTAACCAATGCTACTGGTGGAGATCCAATAGTCACTCCATTAGCTAGAGTTGAAATATCATGGTTTGCAGCAGAATCCGCTCTAACAGTAATTCCTGCTTTATTGGAAAACTCCATGCTTTGTTTTTTAACACCATCTGCAACAAAATAATCAAAGGCAATACTATCATCTGTAAAATAACTGCCAACAAGTTTCCAGGCACTGTGTCCAGCAGGGCCAACACTATCATTATTCACACTAGTTTCTAATTCAACATTTCCTGCATTAATAACTGCGTAAATATAATATCGAGATGTGGCCAAAGATATATCTGCAACTACATCTAAACTATCAGTGGAGTATTGTTGTCCACCAATGGTTAAAAGACTTGCAGCTAAAGTTATAGTATTAGCTAATTCGCTTAAAACACCAATTTCATCTTCTTTTAATATTTGTCCCATTATTCATCACCATAATTATTATTAAGTTCTAAACTCGATATAGGATCATATTCTTCTATTTGACTTTCTTCAGTCATAGAGTTTACTTCTTGCTGTACAGTTGCCATTAAATCTCTTAAGATATCTTTATCGTTTTCAATAGGGGTTCTGTATTCTTTTTTAGAAAAAGCTTCAATCCATTTTTCATCTGTTTTTTTCAATAATTCATTTCTTTGTTTTCTAATTTCTTTAATCTTATCTTCTTTAAGATTACTTAAAACTATAGTAACTAATGTAATATTACCATCATTGTTTTCAATTTCTATTTCATCAATTGTTATACCGTCTGGAGCTACAATATGTGTATACATATCTTCATTAGAATACTTTTGATCAGAAAACCAATTTGGCCTCTCAGCAGGACTATCATAAAAACCCTCTATAATGCCTGTATTTTTATTTACTATAACTACCATTAGCCTCTCCAACTGATTCTAACGTAACCGTTGCCGCCCCAAGAACCACGACTGCCCCACGCACCTTTAACAGAACCACCAGCATTGGCTCCTCGTGAACCACCACCGCCACCACCGCCAGCAGCAGAAGAAGGACTTAAAGGTGCAGGTTTTCCTGCGTTTCCAACAAAACCAGTTCCGGCACCACCGCCTTGACCAACATTTGTACCACCTTGACCACCGTCAGCACCTAAGCCAACACCAGAACCTCCGGCACCACCGCCGCCTCCACCGTAGTTACCACCGTTCCATCCAGAGGCACCTTTAGCGCCACCTTGTGCAACAGAAGTTCCTAAGTAAAAAGTTTCACCAGCGTTTGTACCATTTGTACTAGTATTTGCTCTACCACCAGTTCCACCAGCGTTAGCATCTAATTCAGTTAAAGTTTTTGTTAAAGCAGTTCCGGCAGCAACAAAACCAGTAGTGTAAGATGCTCCACCAGTTCCACCAAGTCCACCTGGAAATTGTAACGAAAAGCTAGGGCCTGAAATAGTTGTAGTTTGTCCAGCGCCTCCAGCTATTCCTGGTCTACTACCAGCACCAGAATTTGAACCAAAACCACCTATACCTGCTTTACCACCTGGTCCTAAAGCAATAGTTAACACATCACCTGGAGTTACATCTACATAATGTTTTTCTGGAAAGCATCCGGCTCCGCCTCCGCCTCCACCACCACCAGGTGTAGCATTATCGTCACCACCAGCGCCTCCGCCTCCGGCTCCGCCTCCACCAGCACCATCAATTTGTAGTCTAGTAACACCAGTTGGTACCGTAAAACTTCTAGTTGGTAACGGATCTGTATCCATTCTTAACCAGCTTTGTGCTTCGGTCAAATTATTTAAAGTATTTTCTTGATAGTAAGCTCTAACTTGATTAGTTGAAGGTACATTAGACGAATTAGTACCGTTACTAACTCGATCTCCAATATCATTTCCATCTTTTTGTATATTCCATCCAACATAAGCTATATATCCACTCAGCTTTTCTGCATCATCTGCTGTTGAGTGTCTAACGGCAGCACCACCAGTAATTCGATAGACTCCATTTTCTTCAGGATTAGTTTGATCTTTAAGTAAAAATCTATCACCTTCAACTAAACCAATATTATCAATATTAGTTCCAAGACCAATACTACCAATAACATAATTGCCTGTTGATGCTGTGCAGACTATTGTGCCTGACTTATATTCAAAAATCTCTGAATTAAATTCGCTTGGTCCTATAACATTTACTACTGATCTAGCCATTTTTACCTACACACTGTAAATAACGATATCATCGTTATCATCAATTGTTATTTCTCTTAGCGTTCCATCTGGTCTTCGTAAAAATATACCAAGACCGTTAGCTGATCTGTCTATACTTGCATCTGGACTTCCAAGATGATTTGCCGTTAATAAAAGTGCGTTTAAATCACTATTATCAAAAGCTCCACCAGTTGTCTG
>Ga0307378_10004160_pt1 | contig 20818 bp, 25 predicted proteins | sample UN1MG_FD_202238 | JGI IMG/M metagenome (GOLD analysis project Ga0307378, IMG submission 202238) | Soil microbial communities from Risofladan, Vaasa, Finland - UN-1 | ecosystem: Environmental > Terrestrial > Soil > Coastal area > Acid sulfate soil | place: Finland: Risofladan, Vaasa | collected... | reverse complement strand
TTTGCGGTTTTCAAAATAAGAATCACTAAACCCTTGCAAGGTAGAACTGAATCCCCCCAACGCCTTAGACAGGTTTGCCAAGTCTTGGCCGGGGCTCGGTAGGCCCGGTGGCGCAAAGAATTTGACGGGCCCTCCAAGGGTCGGTGCCCCTACCTGTTGAAACGTATCGACCGGTGTTGCCCGTGGCTGCAGTGTTGGAGCGGTAATAGCGCCTTGCGCAATAACACCAGACGTCGCATCCGTAGGGATGCCGCCTAGAAGCCGAGCTGCAGTAGCGCGGTTAGTAGCGCCGTAGGCCTGACCAGTAGAGAGACGTGCCATGGGTTATTTGCGAACGTACTTGCCGCTGGCGTATTTGTAACCAGCCTTGTCAACTGCGCTAGCAGTGCTTAGGCCAGTGTTGACCCCGCCAAGCACGGCACTGGCCCCTTGCAAGATAAACGGCAACTTGCTTGGCTTTGCCTGGTAAATGGGTTCCAACGGATCCAGCACTGGCTGTTTGATATACGCCTGTTGGCTGGCAATGCGAGACCCGCGCTTTGCAGCAGTTCCTTTCTTTTGTTCTTGAATTTGAACGCCAGTAAATGCCAGGTTTTGACTGGTCGCATAGTCGTACTGAGCTTGCTGCCTGTAAAAATCAGCAACTAGATTGTCTACTGAGTTGCCAAATTTGCCAGATGCAACTATTTCGCCCCGGGCTTGGGCCCCAGCAACTGCTCCTTTTTGCGTTGCTTGGCTTGCAGCTGCTTGCTCTTGCATCAGTCGGGCGTTTAATCCTGCAATCTCATTGGCGTAAGCATTGTCTGCCATTAAGCGGTTAACACGCATTACCTCTTCTTGCTGATTAGCCCTCATCTGCTCAAAGTTGCGAGCAGAGCTTGCTTGCATCTGCTGGAACTGAAAGTTTTGCTGGGCCTGAGCGTTGGCATAGGCAACTTGATCCTGAGCTGCTTGCGCACCAGCAACCGCCTGGCCAATGCCAAGCGCAGCACTGGCAAAGCCCATGACAATGGAAACCGGTTCACACATAGCCCTAGATCCTCACAAATTCAAGAAACAGCCGACCCTCTGTTCCGTGGTTTGGATGCGCTGCAATGAAGATAAACCCCATCCACCGCAACCATTTGATATGAACCACATTACGAGCATCTGCAAAATTGCACAGTACCTTGTACCGATTTTGAATACGATCTAAATGCACCCTGGCTTCCCGAAGAAACCGCATGGCGTTTAAGCGGTCTTGTGCCAAGTCATCTGTGCACAACATCCAGATGCAACCAGTGTCTAGCCGCTGTGGCACCACGCCCCACATGCCCATCGGACGACCGTCGCGGCCAATCATTGTCATGCAAGGATCCCCCCGAAAGAAGCTGTGCAGCAACGATTCTTGTGGCGTAGCTCCTGATTGCGCTTTGATTTCAGCAATGTCTTCGTCCCGCATAAACTCTGCTACGTATGGTATGTCAGCAACCCTGGTAGGTCGCGTGTATGGCTTGTTCACAAGCGAGCTGACCGACTGTGATACCAGCCTTCCCATTCCGCTGATTGCAGCCGGCATGGCAACGCACTAGAGCTAACCACTTCAATCTTGGCTTCAATGTTTTGAGCCATAACTGGCACGCGCAAGCGGCTGGTGCGTACGGCCAGCTCACCTAGCGGAACTTGCTGGTCACCAACCTCAAGCCCGGTGTACGGATACGTCATGGTGTCACGTCCGCGTGGCGTGACTTTGACGTCAAAGGCCGACGTGCGGTCAAAGACAACAGTCCAGGTACGCAGTTGCAGCTTGGGCCCTGCGACTACAGCCATACCTCCGCCTGGTGGTTGTTCCTTCAGGTACTGAGTGCTGAACTCATAAAGCATGTTGTATATTTCGCCAACATAAAACTTGGCAGCAGTTAGGTCACCGCGCACCGTAAGAGTGCCATTGCCACCAGCGCCACCAGCTGCTGTCGACGACAGGATCTGAATGACTTGGCCATGCTTAATAGTGTTACTAGGAGCCAAGCGCCCAACCACAACCATATTGCTGTTCACCGTGTCGATTGGATACGGCAAGGTAATAGTGCTCTGAATGTCCAAGCCAGCAGGCGTTGTTAAAACCACAGAGCAGCTGGCCTCTGTGGTTTTGCGGTCCATCAATAGTTCCACTGAGGAACCGCTATCTACGCTGTCAGCATGCGTGACAACTTTCTCTAGGTAAACGCCATCGGAATACTGGACGACCAGGTACAAGTCACTGTCGACCAGATCAACACCGATAATGCTTTTACCAGCGTTGGTCTCCCAGTAGCCCCAAGCGCTTTGCAGTTTCTTGTCATCTTGGAAATAAAACTTATACCCATACACTCGTCGCGGGAAGTCTTTTGACACGGCGTAGACGGCTTCCTCAGCAGCTGTTGCAACCAGATTGCATAGGTTGCTAGGCAAGAACCGTGGCACTGACGACGTCACCTCCTCTGATATAGGAGCTGGGCCATTGGCATCTGGCAAGAAGAACTCTCGCAAGCCATTAAAGTCACCCTTGGGCACAGCAAAGTAAATAGTGCGGCCCACAACGACAGGGTCCACGGCTTCGCCCATTTCAAATCCCGTGACTTGAGTAATGGACGCTGACTTAGGTGACAGTGACTGGCTGGTGTTAGACCCTGAGTCCAAACGGAACTGACCATGCCGACTAAACAGCAGCAACACGCTGGAGAAAGCCAAGCTGGTCATTAAGAAATTGATCTTGCGACTGCCAGCGCTCAGGTCAATTGGGTCACTGTCTACCACTGTCTGGACAGACTCTGGCCAGAATCTGTCGTACGCATCAGCAGCTGACGTAATGACATTTTCGTCAGCCAAGAAAACCAAACGGTTGCGAAACAGATTGACGTTCTGAATCTTTGAACCAACAAAGCTTGGCTCTGGAGCTGAAGTATAATCGCCTGCCACACGTGGCGACCAAGAGAACTTTTGAAAAGTAAATGTCCCACTGCTATTGCGGATCAACACGTGCGGCATTGTTGCGTCGTCAAATTCGTATGCAATGCCAGGGGCAACGGTCTCCTGCCAAACGCCATGGCCAAAGCCTGAGCCAGTATTGGCTACAAACTTGACGTAGTAATCATCAGCGCCAGTGGCGTTAGACCCAATAATCTTGACGAGGAACCCATGCTCTGCTGTTGTTGGCAAGTCGCTAATGGTGTCGACGTTTCCTTTAATTGTTTGAATAGCTAAACCAGTCTTAGTGTCAGTGCTGCTAACTGTGTAATCAGAGCTGTCGTTCTTAGCAATGCGGACGATGTACTGGCCAGCACTGTTGGTCACCGTGAAGCTGCCACCCAAGGCTGTGCTCAAGGCCGTACTTAATGCCCCTGCTATTTCAACTGTGCTGGGGCTGTAGTTGGGCTCATACACAACAATGCAATTGCCAGACGTCGTGCCAGAGCTGGGGTCAGTGTATGTAAATGCGTTGGCAGACGACACAGTAATTGTGTACGTCCCGGCAGTGCCAGCACCGCTAGAGAAACTCATATCCACTTGGTCCCCTGTCACCAGCTCGTGAGCTGTAGCCGTCACGGTGACAGTGGCCCCAGTCCTGCTGTACGTAGCCGACATGCGCTTACCGCCAGCTGGCAGGGTTTCGTAGCTCACCGTGGTGGCGTTGACGGTGATGCTGTATGTGGTGGCGTACTCAGCAGACTTGACAAACACCATGCTCTTGGTGCCCCAGACAGGCGACAGCGTGCCTGACATGGCAACTGTTTTCTCCCTGTTGACAATGAACATATAGTCCGCAACTGATGCAACCCTGAAGGCCGAGCTGGGCTCTCCCGTAATATCCAGATACGACGTGCCGTGTGGAGTGTTGACAGTCTTGGCAGACCCATCCAAGCCAAACACTTTGATCGCGTTGTCCTGAATCAGCACCAAGTATTTGATCGCTCCGTCCCTGTCCACAATGGTGGTGAACGGGCGACCGGCACCTGCTGATCCAGCAAACAGCTTGGCAATGTGCTGCGCTGGTGGGCGCTTGCGTAATCCTTCAACAGGACTTGGGGTGCAATTGACCATCTGCTCGCATTGAGATGCCAATCGCAAAGCAGCAGGTTGCTGGCTTACCCCGTTAATCAGGTTTGGAATGGAGCTGCTGATCAATGGCATGGCTAACGACGCAGTGCCTGAGCAGGCTTGTAAGTCATGAAAGCATTTATGTGGCTTGGGTTGCCACGCAACCAGCTGTGCTCGCCGCGGGTTGTCTCTTCCTCAAGGAACAAGCTGCGAGCTTCCATCTCAGCAGTGATGTTGATCTTGGATAAGTCAGCTGATCCGAGGATTGCTTCTTGCAACTGACGCCCAGCTTTGATCATGAAGTATTGGTGGGCGTACTCAGGCAGCTCATCCCACTCCAAGATGTACGTGACGTCGGCGTACAGGTCTTCTGTAAAGACGTACGTGTTGGCTCTGCGGTCGTACAACTGAGTACCGCGCTGCACTACGTCAAGGTCAGGGTAGCTAAACAGGTCAACCTTGACCCGGCTGACGTTGGTGCCAACGGCAATCTGGTTGGTCGCTGCGTCTCGTTGCAACAGACGTTCGTAGTCAGTGTTGAACGACCAGCCCTCTGTCTGCAACTTGCGGCTCACGTCGTTCAACGCATCTTGCGCTTGCTGCGCCAACCCAAACTGTCCAAGCAAGCTGTTGATAGGTGCCTCGCCAAGCATTTGCAACACTCGGTTCACGGCTTCAAGAAACGTGGTGCGAGCGAGAGCCATAAGAGATCTCCAAAAAAAAAAGAGGGGACCGGAGTCCCCCCATATTGGCCTATCAACCAATCAGCTGGTTGCTTGATAAATTTCAATGGCGCAGTCAGGACGAAGAATCCCAGAACCCAATGCCATAGAAGCAACCATGAACGTGCCTTGCCAGAGGGCGTGCACATCAGAGCCGGTCTGCTCCATCTTGAGGTCCATCAATTTCACAGTACCGACGGCTTGCTTGTTAAAAGCCAGCGCAACGGAGTCAGTGAAGTTGGCAGAGTAGTCGTTGTTCTCCCCGGCAACCGCGGCGCGGTTGGTTTTGGGAAGATGGTTTGACTTCAAGATGGTGATGCCAGCAACCTTCAGCACGGTGCCGTCGGCGTAAGCGCCAGCGCCACCCCAGTCACGGTTGATAACGTCAGTGGTTGTAACGAGCTTGTAATACTCAGCAGGAGCCAACACGCAGTAGCGGTCGTTCTCTGGCAAGTTGTTCTCGTCCATCTTCTGAGCTGCAGCAAATAATGCTGTAGCCAGTTGAGCACCAGTGATTGCAGCCACAGAGGCAGCAACAATCTTGACGCGAGTACCGCCGGGTAGGTCAGTGTTGAAGTTGGTGGCAGTACGAGCTGCCTTGGCAATCATGGCAGCAATGTTCTGGTCAAATGTGTACGCCAGGGCGTTGCCCATTTCAGCCGAGTAAGGGCTGCGTACGTCGAAGTGATTCTTAGCTTCATCAATGTCAGCAACAAACACGTTGGAAACAAGTTTGTCGTCGATCTTGATGACAGCCTCTGCATGCTTGACCGCAGTGCCCACAAGCATGTTGCCTGGGGTGTGATACGCAGCTGAGTTGAGGCCGACGATTGGGAAGCTGGCTGACTTGCCGTTGCTGATAGTGCGAACGGTGTGTAGTGGTTCGAAAATCGTTGACTTGCGGAAAGCAGTCAAGACTTCGCCAGCCCAGACTTGAAGAAAAAGATTGTTGTCTTGAGCAAAAGAGCCGTCCGTCGTGGTGTTAACTACACCAAGGCGAGACGCGGTAAAGTTGGCCATTGACGGATTCCTAGGGAAATGAAGGGTTGGGGGTTAACCCGACCACGATCTCCTGTCACGAATGGGTGTCCACCGCAGTGGGCCGTCGCTTTTGTGAGTGGGTCTAGGTGCAAATAGTGTACTTAAAAGATTGACGAACGGCCAAGCTTTTCTTGAATCTTCTTTTGATACGCAGGATCATTGCTATACCGAGGGTCTGACATCGCAGCTACCAACTGAGCTGTGCTTTCAAATTTGTCAACGTTGCCCTTAGGTGCACGACCACCAATCAACTTGGGTTCACGACCTTCGACTGCTGAGAATCGCGCATGCAAGCCAGTGATTGCCATCCGCACAGCAGACATAGGCTGCGTGTTGACAATCTGGTTAAAGCCTTGGATCTCATCATCGGCTAGGTTTGCTGTTGCCCACTCAATCATCCGACCGTACTCAGCTTCACCGCCAAGAGATTGCTTAATGGCTGCCACTTCCTTGACAGATAAAGCAGTGTCCTGGGCGGCCTTGTATTGAAGGCCGCTTAGGTACGCATCAACCATGTCTCTGCTGAAGCCAGCCTCTGCCAGCTGGTCATAGTCTCCAGCGTTTAGATCGCCCGTCTGTTGCCAGCGGGTATTCATGTCGCCAAAGTCAATGCCAGCTTCTTCAAGCTTGCTGCCAATTACCTCGCCATATATTTCGCGAGCGTTGCCGACTGGCTCCGCTTGCTCCTGCTCCTCTTGATCGCTGTCAACTGAATCGCTTGCGTCGTCTTCGCCCTCTGGTGGCAATGATTCACCGCGGCCAAGCTTGGCTTGCAATTCCTTGTAACCCTTTTCCAAGTCTTCAACAGACTTGTACTTACCGGCTAACAACTCAGTTGGTTCAGCGTCTTGCTCTCCTGCCATGGCAGCGAGCATCTCTTTATTCTCGGGGGACAATGCTGGACTTTCGACTTGAGTAACAGTTACAGCTTCAGGCATGAGACGTGTGTTTATCGAATGGTGATTGATCCGTTGTCGCCGTATTCGACGACAGGCTGAGGTTCAGGGGTACGAACAGCTGAGATGGCAACGTCACCAATGACGATGTCTTCAGATAGAGCCGCCTGCGGCACCCGGGATACCGGGTCCACTAGGGATACCGGGTCCGGGGGGAGGGGTTGGGAGGGCGTTGGGGCTGACTCCTGGCTGTCCAGGTTCTGCGCCTTCGGGGAACTGCGGGCCATAAGGTGCTCCTTCTTTGGTGTAGTTGTTGGCCACTTGTGCCATGGCTGGGGACTTTAGACCACTCATCATCATCTCGCGTTGCGCTGCTTGTTGCTGTTCGGCTTGAGCAGCAGCCATCTCTTGTTGTAATTGTTCTTGAGTTTTGATCAGGTTAGTAGTGTCGATAGATTCACTTGCAGCCAGGCGGCGCAAGGCTTCGTCGACATTGACAAACTTAGCCAACACTTCAGGGCCAAGCGTTTGTGTAGCGGTGGTAATGAACTGAATCAATTTGTTCCGATCATCGCCACGACCAATGGCATCCAAGCCTGTGACAGGCCGAGGGTTTACCAATGGCGCACCGCCTTCCCCCTTGGGGAACGCAGACAACTTGCGTTGCTTGCGCAAAACATGCAGCAACCGACGCACCAGTGGCAGCTGCAATTCCTGGGTAAGGATTGAGTACAAGCCACCAATGCCAGCCTCTAGCTCTTGACTCATGAACCGAATCTCTTCTGCTGTAACCCGCTCACCTGGTCGTTGGATGGCAGTGTTCAAGAGAAACGCAAACTGAAGGCGCCCTTCGATTCTTTCAATAGTGGTGCTGGCAATGCTTAAGTCTTGCGCCTTCTGAGTTTGAATGACTGTGACGTCAGCAGCGTTGCCTTGAACGATGGCGCCGTTCTCGGCGTTAGCCAGTGTGCGGGGCCTGGTTGTGCCATTGGGATTAACCAGGAACAAGACCTTGGCCGCGGCAGCAGACCCTTCCAGGATCGCTTGATACAAGGACTCCAGGGCTAGCAGGTCGCCGTAATACTCCTCGATGTACGAACGCCCAAACTCTTCACCGTCTACCCGGTTAAAGCGAAGAGGAATCCAAGGGCTGACATCCTTGTCGCACATCCCATGAGAGCCAGGTATCTCCTGGCCCTTGGCTTCTTGATACCAATGGACCTTGTCGTGTTCGCAACGCACGTGCGTGTATAGCTTGATGGTCTTTTTAGACGAGCCGTATTCTTCTTCGTTGTCTTCGGACTCGATCTCTTCAAGAAAATCCTTAGGCAAAGCGTCTGGGTAAACCTCTTCCTCCACCACTATCTCGGTGACGTATCCCATTGGGTCACGACACACGACATAGCGATTGAGATGAATGACTTTGATGCCATCTTCAGCTACGTACAGCAAGACGTTGCCGCCTACCAAGAGGTGCTTGAAGGCTTCGTGCATTGAGGCCCGGCCATTGGCCACCTCAAACGCAGACATGCCAGCACGCTCAACCTTGACCAGGGCAGTGTCAAGTTCAGTCTTAATCTCTGGCCCTTGCTCAGCAACCCGCAGTGCCAGGTCGTCAATCTCAAGCTTGAAAAACGCTGAGTTCGGGGGAAACAACGTGATCAATAGTTTGCTGGCCAGGTAGTTGACCCCCCTTGCGCCCAGCGATTGATATGGAGTCTTAAGGCGACCTCGATCTCCCTGCCCTGCGTCAGGGATCAGCCCTGGAATCGTGACCTTGCTGCAATCCCGCGCTCGTTGTAGGTACGGATCACGGTTGGTTTGTAGCTGACCGTATCTAGCTGCAGCCGTGGCGCCATTGTCTGACCCGTAAGGCTGGGACTGACGGTCAACGTTGCTGGTCAGATGAAGTTCCATTACACAGCTGGGATGTTGAGGCCACTAGGTGCGCGGGTAAGCATTGCTCTTCGCCTGCCCACGCCCAGTCTTGGTGCAATTAACTCTGTCGAAGCAGCAGCCGGAGTAGTGGCGGAAGCCGTAGGGCTTGCGGTGGTAACCGTTATCCCACGACCATAGGGCCCAGGATTGTATGCAGCCATGGGTGCCTGTGCTGAAGCAGCCATGGGTGCCTGTGCTGAAGCAGCCATAGGTGCCTGTGCTGGAGCAGCCATAGGTGCCTGTGCGGTGCCTGCCAATGGCTGGCCAGCAGCGTCGAATAATTTAGTGGTTCTAAACGCATCAGCCTCTGGTGTTCTTGGCAGCGCAAGAGGTGACCTGTTTGGATCTCCCGGCGGAACCTTGTCCAACAGTTCCATCGTGGCCCCAATTGGACCACCTTTAGCTCCGCCCGGGCGACCTCCACACATCAGCGGTACGCTCCGATTGCTGGAATGCTGAGGCCTCCTGTCAAGTCAGTTCGATAAGACCTGCGACCAGTGCCTCTGCGCACTACTGGCGCCGAAGCTTGCATGGCTGGATCCGTACCTGCAACACTGGTAGCTGTTGGATTTTGCAACGCACTTGCAGCAGTACGAGCCGTAGTCCTATCCAGTGTCGCCATGGATGCCATGGCCACAGGGCTAGGAGCAGGTGGCGGAGCAGCTTTGCTAATTGCTAACTGCTCTGTGTATTGCTGTTGTTGCGCAGCCATTTGCTGGCGTTGCATTTCCATTTGTTCGCGCTGTAATGCAAGGCTTTGCTCTTGCGCTCGAATTTGAGCGCTGTTATCAGGGGGTGCGCCACGGCCTCCACACATGAGTCAATCCTCGATTTGTTGTTCAAGATAGACGGCCCTTAGCATACGCACCACTTGTCGTGAGCCAACGGCTAGCCAGATGTCACGGTCGGAAGCGCTTGGGTCTGGGCAAACTTCAGGATAAACCTCATCCAGTCTTTTCAAAAGGGCTTCGTCAATAGGTGGAAATAAATCATCCATTGATTCTCATGGCAGGGTCACGGTCAGGATCCCATAAGTCAACAGTGGCTGCAGCAAAATCGTAATCTCCATAGCGCAAGATCCTTGCCATGCGGGCGTTAAGCAAGGCTGCGTTGAAAGGTTCATCAGCTTTGCGAAACGCAGAAACAACTGCGTTCCACATAGCAGGCAGCGTGAGGTGTGCAGCCAACAGCTTCTCTGCCTTGACTGGACCGCATCCCTTTAGTCCTGAATAGTTGTCACTGCTGTCGCCAACCAAAGCTTGTGTCATCCAGTTGCGGTTGGCTTGGTCAAGGTTGTTCTCTTCCATCTGATCCATGCGCAGCAAACGACCGGGCACAGTCCGCATGTCCTTGTCAGCAGAGACAATGATTGGGTCTTTGTACTCGCCGCTGGTTGCAAGAATCCCCATCACGTCGTCCGCCTCAAGGCTTTGATAGCAACGTGTTTCGTATTGCTGTTCAATCCATGCCCGCATGTCGCCTAGCCCTAATGGGCGACGACGTCCAATACGGTTGGCCTTGTACTCAGGCGACAGCTCATGCCTGAAGGTTGGGTAACTAGACAGGCACATCACTATTGAGCTGTGGCTGGTCAGGTCTTGCCACTTCTCCACCTGGTGAGTCATGTAACTCTTGGCGTCTGCTTGCTCTAGGTGCAAGGTGTGGATGTGTTCATCCCATCGAACGTCAGTCTCACAAGCGGCGCAGGCTGCGTACAGCAACCAGTCAGCATCAATCAAGAGAGTCATTTAAGTTGCTCCAACATGCAATGTTTTTTAGTGAAGTGTGGCATTAAAAGAACCGGATTCCCTTGTACCCTTCAACCCGCTCCATGGTCTTGCCAGTCCAGCGGACAGACAAGGGTGGCAGGTGCACCTCCACGGTGTGAAAGATATGGGCACAGCCAAGGCAAAGGCGTTGACGGATTGTGGTTTCAGGTCCTTCTTGCCGTGTGTTGATGACACGGTTGTACTTGCTGTCGCAGTTAGGGCAAAGCATGGTTGTTGCAATTAAGTTCCAAAATAATGAGACATGGGAACAACAAGGCGTCCGGTGTCTTGGTCGTACAGCAACTTGTCGCAAGGTCCTGTTGCACCAGAGAACCGGTTCTTCAAAACCCGCACCTGTAGTTCGTTGCGTGTTGATGCGTCGCCTTGCTGGTTGCGCTCGCAGCCGACCACAACATCACTGAGCTGCGCAATCCCTTGGCTTCCGCGCAAGTGACCAAGGCTAGTCTGTGCTCCCTCTTCGTGGCCGCGGCCTTCCGGTCGCTTGAGGTGTGACACTAGAACCAGGCCAATGCCTGTCTGCTCCACTACCTGGCGCAGCTTGGTGCATGTGACGTCAATAGCACGACGCTCGTCGAGGTCTGTCAGTCCTGAGATGACGATGGTGAGGTGGTCAAGAACCACGACGTCAACTCCTTCAGCGTCAGCCAAGTACCTGATCTTACTGATGAGGTGGTCTGGATCCATGGATCCAAAATGGTCATACAAGAAGCAACGACCAGTGCCAAACACACGGTCAAAGCCATCTCTAATCTCAGATTCATCGGCAAGTGCTGGGTCCAGGTGAATTGGCTTGTTCAGCTCAATGCCAACAATCCCTTGCATGGTCCGCTTAGTGCTTTCTTCAAGGGCTATGTACCCCACACGCAAGCCAGCCCTGAGAAAATGGTGAGCCCACTCCCTGCAAACGCTGGACTTACCAACGCCTGACCCTGCGCACAACGTAACCATTTCCCCGCGTCTAAAGCCACGGGTCATGGCATCAAGCTGTGGCCAAGGATAGTTGCAAGCTGACTGAGAGCCAGGCTTAATCAACTCAGCCCATAGGTCATTGGCATTGACAATCCCGTCAGGCCTGGTTGGCGTGGCCTTCCAGAGCAGCTCACGCAATGCCTCGCCTTCTCCTGCCACCAACATTTCGTTGGCGTCTTTACGGGGCAGCTGGCACACAGCTACCTTGCCCAATGGCAGCACAGCTACGCAATCTTCAGCAGCCTTGATGCCTGGTTCGTCGCTGTCAAAGCACAGCACAATCCTGGCAAACTGACCCAGCCAGGCAGCGTTAGCAGCAAGGTACTTCTTGGCAGACTGAGCACCGTTGGGCAGCGAGACTACTGGGTACTTGTTGCCTTGTACCTGTGACACCGACATGGCGTCGATCTCACCCTCGGTGACGGTGACAAAAAGGTTTGTCTCTTTGCCAAAGTTCTGCCGCCATAGGTGCTGGCCCCATAGCTGCAGGTTGCTTGAATCACCTAGCCACCTGAACCTTTTGTCAGGTGTCCTGATGTGCTGCGCCACAATCTTGCCCGCTTGGTTGCGGTATGGCGCCACCTGCACAGCAGCACCAGCGTGGTTGGAATACCCGTAGCCAAACAAGGCGCATGTTTCTTCTGTGATGCCACGCTTTGGCAAGCCCTTGATCGTAAGAAAATCAAGGGTCGGAGTAACGAGTGGTGGCAGTGGCTCCATGCGTGCTGGCTTGTCTGATTTCTTTGGTTGCTCCTGGTAGCCACAGCCAAAGCACGTGGCATGGCCGTCGTCGTATCTAGCCAGGTTGTTTTTTGATTTGCATTGAGGACACGCCTCATGCTTTAAGAACTTGGATGGCATTAGCCCACGCGGTCGGGATGTTTCCTTCGCACCACACAAAGTTGTGTCGCTCAGCCCATTGCCAATAGGTCAGTGATCGTGGTGCCTTTGACAGCTTGACGTCAGCCTTCATAAAACAAAGGCGTATGTCTAGTTGTGGGTACTGCTGCTTAATGGCAGCCATCTTGCGACGGTCGTCCGCATCAAACAAACCCTTGGCCTCAACAATCACCCCATTTGGCAAGACAAAGTCAGGCGTGTAGACCGCCTGAATCGTGTACTCCAGGGAGCGAACCTCGTATCCGAAGTCCAACCCTCGATGCCTGAGTGACGCAGCGATAGATGCTTCGTACTTAGAACGGTACTGCCTAGAAATCAAACCCCTCGTCGACTGCTGTCCCAGTCCCGTCGAAGGGGACTTGGCTCTCCGCCTGCGAGCTGGACGACCAGCCTGCTTCTTCTTGAAATCCGTAGCTGTTGGCTGAGCCACCATTGCTTACAAGTTCCAAGATTTGCACAGCCTTAAGACGCAACGTTATGCCAGCACCAATGGCTGGGTTGAAAAATGGGCATGCTTCAAATGACACACGCCCTGTGGTGCCAGACCACATGCTGCGCAATGTCTCACGATCCTTGACCGCTGCGCCACTCGCATCAAACAAGGGTGGTAACGCAGTCCAAGCGCGTCCGTCACGTGCAATGCCTTTTGCTTTTGACTTAGCAGTCAATGTGAAATGCGGCACACCGTCGATGTCCTCATACCCAAAGCTAGGATCAACAGCCTTGAACTTCTGGCCAGGTGCTTGCTCTTTAAGGCTGGACTTGTGCGCTTCGTACAAGGCATCTAACTGATCGGCAATGCCTGCCCCTTCAGCAGCAGGAATCATGGCTGTCACCTTGTAGTCACCATCTGGGTTGAACTTAGTGTCAGGTTCAATTAGTTTCGGATACCTAAAGACGCATTTAGGTGTAGTGAGACGTAGCTTCTCAACAAAAAGGAAATTCATGTAACGAAATAATCAGCGTTGTTTGTAAGTTGTGCATTGAAGCCGCCAAGTTGTGGGCGTGGCGGCAGCTTGATGCGTATGTGCGTTGGGAATTGGGCTATCAGCTCATCACAGATGGGCGTCAGCCAATCCCTAGCGTACATGCTGGCAAAGGTACTGCGGATTGTGGTCCTCAGCACGGCCATCTCTGCTGGCGTTGTGGCAAAGCAATCATGTATGCCCCCAAGATTCCGTACACCAGCAGCATGTGACTCGATGGCAACTGCCGCCATGTGGCTGGCATCAAGGCTATGAATAACGTTGGGACTAAGGGCGTTGCCCATTCGTTTGCAATTCAAGTTGGTTGGCTGGTGGTTGGCCAACATCTGCAGTGGTACTGACGACAGGTGGTACAAGCGAACCTGCACCTTGCTGTAATCCCAATACTCCTGCACCACAGGCAGCCCTGATGGCGTAGTCCATGACAGCGCAAGGCCAAGCTCAGCTGCTTGCTTGCCTATCTTGCGGAACCAACTCATCGCAGCCTTGGCTGGTGCTACCAGGGCCGTCGTCTCTCGATACAAAATCGTTGCCATGTAGTGCATGCCTGCCATTGACCCTCGCTTGAAGCACCAGCAATCCTTGTCGAGCAACTCAGACGCACGTTCAGTAGCCCATGCCCTGCAAAATTCAACAACAGCCTCACGTGTAGCCGAGAAAGGAATGGTCATCACTACTGGCTTGGCCAACGTGCGATCAGGTGACAGCTGCAGCCAGTTGGCAGCGTGTTCGTTGCCGTCGCTTGCATCACGACGCACCTGCTGCAGCACCTCTTGCAACACCGTGTTGTAAATGTCACGTGGTGTTTCGCTTGGCGTCAAGTTGACCAGCTCAGCCATGTCGCCTGAGCGCAGCAGCGCTGCGTAATGCTGGATGCCAGAGCAAGTGCAGTCCAACACGACCGGCTGATGGCAGATCCAGCCATGCCCGTGCTCAATGAACTGTTGATACGCACGGCAAAACGCAAGGAATTGCCACGGATCTTTTGCTGTTGTCCAAAACCCTTGGCAACACCAAGGCTCTTGTCCAGCCGTGAGGATTTGTTGGTGGTGTTGATGCACCCAGGCCACACGGTCAGCCCACTTCAACTTGCTGTACCCATAGGCGTTGGCACCATGGATGCGTAACCAATCAGCTTCACGTTCAGTGCTGATAGGGGTGCCGTTTGCAAATTGCAACAGCGAGCGGGCGACGTCGTTGCCCTGTGGATTTAGGTATGGAGGGCGGTAGTAATACCGGCCCCTGAAATCACATTGCACTGGGAAGTAAAGGGTTGGCTCGTCCGCTAATCGCTTCGCCACCCATAGCTGCTTGGCTGACGTCAACCTTCTGGTTGCATTGCGATCATTGCTTTCATGGATGCGTCGAGCTGTCACCTTCCACGCATGCACCTCTTCGTGGTCATCAGGTAGATGCTTGGGGTATGGAGGGATTGCTGTCTCCTCACGTGCAAGCAACGCACCAACAGGCACGTTGTGTTCCCACGCATGCAGCACCTGGGCCAAGATCCATTGGTTGATGCGCCAACCCACTGCTTGCTGCAAATTGGCAGCTAACAAGTACGCATTGCCATCAGGGCATGACTGCGCTGCTATCAACTCGGCGTTGGTCTTGAACAACACGTTGCCAGGCAATGCCTCTGTCCAATAGCCACCGTCTAGTGGTGTCACCCAATCCCGAGGTGGGATGAGGGTTGGCAAAGCAAAGGGACACAGCAGTCGCTGATCTTGCTCAGCCTTACGTACCCATGCCAACGCAGCTTTAGTTGCACGCACACGTTTCACTGTGCGCATTGCAGCCTTCTCCATATAGACCTCGATCATTCCGGTGTGCTGCTCCACCAGGTAAATAAGAAACGAACCAACGCTTAGCTTTTCTTGTGGTGTCCAAACAAACGTGTTGCGTAGGCGCATGGCATCCTTGCGCTTGCGCTCAAAGCCATACCGCACGCGCTTGTGCAGCTTGACTTCAACAGGGGTAGCTCTTGCCAGCATGGTCTCAAGCCATAGCCGATCAGCCAATGCAATGGCTAACGCTTGAAACTTGGACGCTTGTGTCAGCTGATCCAACACCACACGCATAGCTACTGCTGCCACCTTGCTGGGTGACAGCTGCAACAACGGGCCCAGGTGTGCGTAGCCACGGCCAGCAGCGCCAGAGCGCATGGCTTCACGATGCTGTCGCAAGCTGTCGACAATCCTGTCAACACCAAGGGCAGCAAGCATGTCACCATGCACCGACAGGCTTTCAGTGCCGAGCTTGCGCTTGCGGTTCATGCGGGAACTGAACGCATCAGCCCCGATCTGCAACATCTCACGCTCAAGCGCTAGCTGTTGCTCAAGGTTGGCCACGGTACTGATAGCCGCCAACAAATCCCATCTTTAATAAAGCCTCAATCGGTGGGTCAAAGCCAATTGGAAATGAGCCAAGCCATTCAGCGAAGCGAGCATCACGCAACGCCAAGGGGTCTTCCTCGGCTGGCAGATCATCAGGCAGGTAAGTCCAATGCGTTACGTCAGGCTGGCGAGGCAGGCTAAAGACACCCTTGTGCCAGCCGTATGCCTTGTTCCAGTACAAGACATAACCCTTGCTGTTGGCTTGTTCTTTTGTTGGTGGATATGCAATAGAGAACACGTTCTCTTGCAGCCCTGAGCTGCTCTTTGCCTGTGCTCCAATGCTTGGCTCACTCATGGCTAGTAAGGCGATTGGCTACCAGCTGTGCGTAGCCTGCAATGTCAGCCCAATGATCGGCAAAGCTGGGGTCACCAGCAATGATGCGCCCGATCTTATGAGCAATCATGTCGAGCGACTCCTGCATGTCGTTGTCTAGCCGGCGATCTAAGTCAGCCACGTAATGAGTAATCACACGCTTGAGATCTTGTGTAATAAAAGCATGGGTTGCATAGTTGCCGTGCGTCCGGCCTCGCTTTGCGAGCAACGCATTGACGTTTGTTGTCATGACCCGGCCCCCCACCCAAGGGCTAACTCCCGAGCAAAAGCAACAATGACATGGTCGTTCAATGCTTTGTCTGCCTTGACGAAGTGGTCAATTGAGCTAAGTGTTTGATCAGCCTCAGCTGACGCCTTCCAATAATTAAAAAAGTCGGACCTGTTGCGCACCTGTTGGTACAGCGCAAGTATTTCCTGGTCTTTCATACTGCCTCCGGTGGTGTTGTTTGTTGTTTGTTGCCTAAAAATCGAGCGGCTTGTTGTCGATCACGACGACCTCGCTCAGTTAATAGGTAGCCTTTAGTGCTCGGCCTAATCAATCCGCTTTGATTCAACATAGATAACTGTGCCTTGATAGAACCAGACAGCCACGCTGTCTCACGTGTTAGATACTGGCGGCGAACAGCTGTCTCAAGCTGATCAAACGACAGTGCCAATGGGTATTTCAACCACATTGCGTCGAGTAAGTCTGACCGCAAGCGGGCCAGCACAACAGGTTCGGGAATCATTTGGTTTGCTCGGCTGTTGGTTGTTCAAGGCCAGCCTCATGCGTGCTTAGCACGTACCTGGCCCAGGCCGCGGCGATCACGACGGCCTGGCTGTTGGGTGTGGTCTGGTACTGGCTTCGCCACCAGGTGCGGTAAGCCTCCATTAACTGATAAGGGGTTGGTAATGCCATCGGTTGGGTGTGGTGTGGTGTGAGGGGGCGGTGGCCCCCTCCGTGCTGGCTTCAGGCGTTGCCACCTAGCCAGGGCTTGAGGCCCTGCCGCACTAGGTCGTAGCTGTGCTTGTACTGGCGCTCCTGATCGGATCCAGCCTGAGCCAGATCTTCAGCAGCGCACAGCAGGGCGGCACGGATGCGGAGCCAGTGGCCCTCAGTCATGGTCAGCGTGATTAGGTGGGTGTCGGTGCGGTTCATGGGCCGGGCCAGATGGTACGGGTTGAATGGTCAGGGATCGAGGTGTAAATGGTGGGCCCTGACAGCTGGGCCAAGGTCACCAGCCAAAGGGCCGAGGTCACAGAGACGACGGCCAGGATTGTGGTGAGTGGGTGGCGCATGGGTCAGCTTTCTCCCCGTTTGCTGAGGCGACAGGCCCCTAGGCCGTGAGCCTTGTCGATTCGAAACGAATCAGGACAAGTGCTGTATCCGGCTAGCTGTTGATATGCGGCCAGTGCTTCCCGCACTGCTGTTGCTGCTGCCTCCACTTGCTCGGGCCAATCACCGGCTAACAGCTCGGCCCGGATAACGTTTCGCTTTTCTGCTGCCGCCAGATAGCAAACGTTGAGCTCGCGAATCCGGTCGACGTCGATCACCGGACACCCGGTGCCGTGGCCTAGCAGCACCCGGAACCCTGCGTTGCCACTGCTGCGCCGGTAGGACTGGCTGATCAGATGCTGTAGCCCGTACTCGTCGCTGAAATAGAGCTCGTCACCTGTTGCTGCCTCAAGGGCAGGGATTAGGCGCTTGCTGTAGCTCTTGCCGTTGTGCTTTTCGAGCACACCCACCAGAGCGGTTACGACGTCGTGCCTTGCTTGCTCGTCGGCCTGCTGTTGCATCACCACTTGTCGGGTGGTCAAGGTTTCGGCTGTTGTTGCTGTTGTCATGTTGTCTTCCTCTTGGGTAATTGTTTAAGGGCTGCTTTGAGGGCAGCAGGAAACCCCGAAGGGCTCCGGGCTGTCGTCAAATGAACTGAACCGGGCACACGTTGCAAACGGAGCTGATTGCCCGTTGTGCCAGCCAGCCGTCGCAAATGGCTTCCTCGGTGTCTGACACCAAGTCCGCCCATACGTACCAAGGCTCGCCGTCGGTATCACCGCAAGGATCCACTAACTCGTAGCAATGGTCCCCGGCTGGGTCCGTGCTTACTCGCACGGTGTAGCCCGTGTATTCCTCAAGTAGGCCTGAATAGGCCTGGACGCTATACGTCCTGTAGTCCGTGGCTGTGCTTTGCATCTTGGGTTCATCTCGTGATGCGGCGCTGGTCTGCGCTGCGGTTTCACTGTAACCCCCTGGGCCACGTTGTCACCCGCGGAGCATTGATTGCTGGCTGTGGGCGTTTCAGTTGGCCGGCGTGTGGATCAGGCAGCCAGGCCAACCCAGGCCAACCCAGCCAACAACAGCGCCCAGGGCCTGCGCACCTGTGTCCTATGCAGTTACGCAAAGCCTTGGATCCCTTGGCACCACTAGGTTGGCCAATGTTGGACAGGGCCCAGGTGGGCGTTTTGGCCAGCCGCAGGCGACCCCCAAGGGGGGAAGAGGCCTGAGGCCCTATAGCGGTAAGCCCCTCAAATTTTCCCAACTAAAACTTGGGGCAACTAAGCGACGTCCGCCGCGGTCTATAGGTGTCCTTAGGTGTCTATAGGTATCCATAGGTATTATTAATATTGTACTAATAACAACTATCCTTAGTTCTCTTTAGTAATCCTTAGTTCTCTTTAGCCTTAGTTCACTTAAGTATCCTAAGGTTATGTACCGTTCTCCTTCGGAGAACTATTATCCTTAGGTATCTATAGGTTAACCTAAGGGGGAAGGTAGTATTTTTTTATTCTATAGTCATGCACACATTTGTACTACCGACCAAAGCTGCTACGGTGTAGTCGTTCTGCCCCTTTGATTGTCTTCGTTATGGCCTCCGATACTTCTGAGGTTCTTTCGGACCTGCATGCCGACCTTGCGTTACATCTCAAGTCCAGGCTTGACGATGGATCCATCAGCACATCTGAGCTGAACATCCTTCGTCAGTTCCTCAAAGACAACGGCATTTCAGCTCAACCTGTAGCTGGCACCAACTTTGGAGACCTGGTGGCGTCGTTACCTGACCTATCGAAAGTGGTACAGATGCCTCAGCGCCGCCTTGGGGTTGGCTGATGGCTGCAAAGGATTGGATCGGGTTACCAGAGCCGCTGTCGTCAGATTTCCGGTATTTCCTGGTTTTGGTATGGCGGCATTTGACCTTGCCGGATCCCACGCCAATTCAGCTGGACATTGCCAGCTACATGCAGCACGGTTCTAAGCGGCGCATTGTTGAAGCGTTCCGTGGGGTTGGTAAGTCATGGATGGCCGCGGCCTATGTGCTGTGGTTGTTGCGAGCAGACCCTCAAAAGAAAATCATGGTGGTATCAGCTTCCAAGACACGAGCTGATGACTTCACAATGTTTTGCATCAGGTTGATTCGAGAAATGCCAATGCTCCAGTGCTTGGAGCCAGATCGAGATGAACAACGAAGTGCTGTTAACCGTTTTGACGTTAGGCCATCAATTCCAGATCAAAGCCCTTCTGTCAAAGCCGTAGGCATTTTTGGTCAGCTCACAGGTTCTAGAGCTGACCTCATCCTTGCGGATGACGTTGAAACACCGACGACGTCGTGGTCTGTAGGGATGCGAGAGAAACTGCTGTCAGCTGTTGGTGAGTTCAACGCCATCTTGAAGCCTGGTGGCGAAATCATGTTTCTGGGTACGCCCCAGACCGAGGAGTCCATCTACAACAAGCTGGGTCAACGGGCGTACCAGGTGCGCATCTGGCCAGCTAGGTATCCCAAAAGCTTTGCTAAATATGGCGACGCATTGGCACCAGTCATTGCAGAGCTATGCCAAGAACAACCTGGGCAACCCACTGACCCTGGGCGTTTTAGCGAGATGGACTTGTTGGAACGGGAGACGTCGTACGGACGTTCAGCTTTTGCGTTGCAGTTTCAGCTAGACACCACGCTGAGTGATCAAGAACGCTTTCCGCTTAAGTTGGCAGACCTCATGGTCTTGGAAGTGTCTGACCATGCCCCAGAAAAGCTGGTGTGGAGTTCTGGCGCTGAGTATCGGATCAGTGATTTACCGGTAGTTGGCTTTAACGGTGACTACTACCACCGTCCGGCTTACATCCATGGCGACTGGCTGCCTTTTCAAGGTTGCGTCATGTTCATTGACCCGTCAGGACGAGGCTTAGACGAAACTGCTTACGCCGTTGTCGCTCATCTCAACGGCAATTTGTACTTGCTGGAATCAGGGGCATACCGAGAGGGCTACACAGAGCCCGTTCTGCAGGGCCTAGCAGCCGCTGCAAAGCGTCAAAAGGTCAACTTGATACTCCTAGAGGATCAGTTTGGCCAAGGCATGCTGGAGAGCCTCCTGAAGCCTTACCTGCAAACACAGCATCCATGCACCATTGAGACGGTTCGTTCCAATGTGCAAAAAGAACGGCGCATCATTGCCGCCTTGGAGCCTGTCTTGAACCAACATCGGTTGGTTGTCAGCCGTTCGGTCGTTGAAAAAGATGCCAGATCACGTGACGAGGAAGCTGTTGAAAAACGTTTGGCGTATCAGCTGTTTCATCAGCTCACACACCTCACCGTTGATCGTGGTTGCTTGGCTCATGACGACCGCCTAGACGCTTTAGCAGGTGCTGTTCAGTATTGGAACGAGTCTTTGGCTATTGACGAAGACCTTGCCATTAAAGAACGCAGGGCAGAGCTTTGGGATCTTGAACTGCAAGCGTATATGGGCGATTTAGAAGGCGCTCTTGATCAAAACTTACTTGGCGGCAACATTCTTGATCTTCCAAAAGCTGCGGCTGGTAG
>Ga0307378_10004158_pt1 | contig 20820 bp, 18 predicted proteins | sample UN1MG_FD_202238 | JGI IMG/M metagenome (GOLD analysis project Ga0307378, IMG submission 202238) | Soil microbial communities from Risofladan, Vaasa, Finland - UN-1 | ecosystem: Environmental > Terrestrial > Soil > Coastal area > Acid sulfate soil | place: Finland: Risofladan, Vaasa | collected... | reverse complement strand
CCGCATTCCCTTCGACAGGCTCAGGGCTGCGGTTTCCCCCATACCCAAGTCGCGAAAAGAACGGCGCCCTCCCGCCAGTCACAGCCGAAAAGACCTCATGACCATCCCGATATAGCAAACTATTTTATGCTCTCAGTAGTAAGATCCAGGGATACTCACCTTTACTCAAGAGCTTTTGTGAGAGGCTGAGTTTCGCTTCAGATGGTGCAACCTGTTCAATCCATTGATGAAAGCCTTGGCACTGGCAACGATGATGTCAGGATCATTTCCTTTGCCGAGGATCTGAATTCCGTTTTCCTCCAGTCGGACCGTCACACCACCCTGGGCATCAGTGCCGCCGGTCAGTGAATCGATTGAGAAGCTGAGCAGTTTGCATTTCGTGCCCGTCATCTTCGCAATCGTATTGTACGTGGAATCAATAGGGCCCACACCAAATCCTGCCTTCTGTCTTTCTTCACCGTCAATTTCCAGCTGTACCGTCGCTGTGGGGACCGTTGCCGTTCCGCTTATCACATTGAGATACTTAAGCTTATAGATATCAGGAACTCTCAATATCTCTTCAGCAACGAGAACCTCCAGATCCTCATCTACGATTTCCTTTTTTTTGTCCGCCAGCTCCTTAAATCTCATAAAGAGATTCTCAATATCCTTTTCAGACAGGTCATAACCGAGCTTCATCAAACGGTCCCTAATGGCATGTCGCCCGGAATGCTTGCCCATAACCAGACGATTCGTTTCCAGGCCGACCGTGGCGGGCTCTATGATCTCGTACGTTGTTTTATGCTTAAGGACACCATCCTGGTGAATGCCCGCCTCGTGAGCAAAGGCATTCGCTCCTACAATGGCCTTGTTAGGCTGCACCGGGATACCGGTAATCATGGCGAGCAGGTGGCTGGAGGGGTATATCTCTTTGGTATTGATCTCGGTAAAATAGGGCAGGTAGTTTCTCCGTGTATGAAGGGCCATGACAACCTCCTCCAGAGACGTATTGCCAGCACGCTCACCGATACCGTTTACCGTAACCTCCACCTGCCGTGCTCCGGCATTAATGCCTGCCAGAGTATTGGCCGTGGCAAGACCCAGATCGTTGTGACAGTGGACGCTCAAGATTGCCTTGTCAATGTTCGGTGTATGACCCTTCACATAGGAAATGAGGTCTGCAAATTCACTGGGTATTGCATATCCTACGGTGTCCGGAAGATTAACCGTGGTGGCTCCGGCTGAAATGGCTGCCTCAAAGACCTTGCACAGGAAGTCTCGGTCGCTCCGAGAACCATCTTCAGCAGAGAACTCGACGTCCTCTGTGAAGCTTTTAGCGTACTTCACCGCCTCAATTGCCTGGCTAATCACCTGATCTCTATTCATTTTTAATTTGTGCTTGAGATGAATATCAGAGGTGGCAATAAAAACGTGAATGCGGGGTTGAGCTGCCTCCTTTACGGCACCCCAGGCCGCATCAATATCCTGCTTGGAAGTACGTGCGAGGCCGGCCACCTTGATAGTGCGAACCTTCTGCGCGATCATCTGTACCGATTCGAAATCGCCTTGGGAGGAAGAAGGAAAACCCGCCTCGAGGACATCCACCTTCAGGTTTTCCAGCTGGGAGGCGAGGTGGACCTTTTCTGCGGTGTTCATGCTGAAGCCCGGAGACTGTTCCCCGTCCCGTAGGGTGGTATCAAAAACAACAATCTTTTCAGTCATTGTGACGCTCCTTTCATTCCGCTATTGTAAGTGTATCTTCCTGATCAAATAGTAATCTTGATGGTTTCGTAAAAAGTCGACATTGGTGTCATTGCGAGCGAAGCGAAGCAATCTCCTTTAATGTAAGTGCTTGAATTTACGAGATTGCTTCGTCGCTCCGCTCCTCGCAATGACAGGTTAGAAGACTTTTTACGAGTTTATCAATCTTAGCAACGGAAATGAAAGCAAGCGCCAGCCGCAGGGCTATCCTTTCAGACTGCCCTGCGGCTCTTTCCACCTTTTCATAATGAGTTTGAAACATCTTCTCTCCTAGCGCTGTCAAGGCCTTTACAGCTTTGTAAGTCTATTCCGTCTGCTGGGATGTCTTGCCTTTGCTCAACTTAAAGTAGAAGCTGTCCACTAAAGCCTGCCAGCTGGCTTCAATGATATTCTCCGAAACACCTACGGTGTTCCATATGTCTTTGCCATCCATTGATTCTATGAGGACCCTCACTCTGGCTCCAGTTCCGGCACTCCCTTCCAGTACCCTCACCTTGAAGTCAACCAGCCTCATCTCTTTGATTGCCGGGTAAAACTTGCCCAAGGCCTTGCGAAGGGCGTTGTCAATTGCATTTACGGGACCGTTTCCTTCAGCAGCATTGATCTCTTCCTCTTCCCCTACCGATATCTTAATGGTCGCCTGAGACATGACATGGCCTTCCTTGTTTTTCTCATTGATCACCCGCAAAGAGAGGAGCGAAAATGGTTCCTTAAACTGCCCCGTTGCCCGCTTTATCAGGAGTTCAAGCGAGCCTTCAGCAGCATCAAATTGATATCCCTGGTCCTCCATTCGCTTGATCTCCTCAACGATCTTCTTGCTGTCGTAGCCGTTTCCACCTAAGGCAAGATCCATCTCCTTGGCCTTATACTCAATGTTGCTCCTGCCGGAGAGATCTGAAACAAGTACCCGACGTTTGTTACCCACAGTCCCCGGTTCGATGTGCTCATATGCTTTGGGTTCCTTCAGGATAGCGCTTACATGCACTCCACCTTTGTGAGAGAAGGCGCTTCGTCCCACAAAGGGCCTTTCATTCAAGGGCGGGATGTTGGCTATGTCGCTGACATACCGGGACACCTCGGTCAGATGCTTTATTTTCGACTCCTCAAGACACTTCCTGCCGAGCTTTAGCTGGAGGTTACCGATAACAGAGATGAGGTCTGCGTTACCGCAGCGCTCTCCATAACCATTGATTGTTCCTTGGACCATGGTTGCGCCTGCCCCAACAGCAGCCAACGAGTTGGCTACAGCCAAGCCACAGTCATTGTGAGCATGGATACCAAGGGAGGTATGAGGAAACGATTTGGTGACCATTTTCACGATGTCCTCTACATCACTGACCATGGTGCCCCCATTGGTATCGCAGAGCACGATGATATCGGCTTTACCCGTGATTGCCGCCTGAATCGTCTTAAACGCATACTGGGGGTTAGCTCTATAGCCGTCGAAAAAGTGCTCTGCATCGTATATGACTTCTTTGTTATGTGATTTGAGGAGCGAGACTGAATCAAGAATCATGGCCAGGTTTTCTTCCAATGAAATACCCAAGATTTCATTCACATGGAGGTCCCAGCTTTTCCCGAATATGGCAATGGTTTCGGTTTCGGCCTGCAGGAGTGCCTCCAGGTTGGAATCCTTTTCTGCCATGGTGTTCGCTCGTCTGGTGCTACCAAATGCGGTCAGCCGAGCGGGCTCAACCTTGGACTTCTTTGCCATCTGGAAGAATCTCATATCCTTAGGGTTTGAGCCGGGCCACCCACCCTCTATGTAATGAATACCAAATTCTGCAAGCTTTTGGGCGATGCGAAGCTTTTCCTCGGCGGAGAAACTGATCTGTTCGCCCTGGGTGCCATCCCTCAGTGTGGTGTCATAGATGAGGATCTGTTGTTCCATGGTAACGCTCCCTTTGCTCCAACGAAAAACCCGCTATCAGGCGGGCCTGATAGCGGGTTTGGAGACGTTTGAAAAACATCATGCCATTATCAGGCCCGGCAGTTTCAAGCTGCATACCAGGAGGAGGAGCAACAGGGAAGATACTACTATCCCTGCTGCGGCGATAATGACGATAATGTTTAGGTGCACTGAATTCCTTTTATTGCAACGTATCGAAAGTATTCTAGCTTATCTAGGTAAATTCAAATGGTTTGTCAACAGTTTTTTTTGTTCTTCCAGTTATTTCTTTTAAGCAAAAAACGTACCAGACCGGATGAGCGGGCGATGAAAATCTTAGCACATGACCCCGGCGCTGCGCCTCAGGGTTATACATGAAAGAAACGGTCTGCTGAGCAGGGAGATATCTTTTTTTGACTCTGTCCCTGGCCCAGACCTGGCTCATAAGGCATGAGTAAGGAGAACTGAGATGTGAGATACTCTCGTATCGATACAACACTCCGGAAGCTGAGCGCCAGGGCAGGCCTCCCATGGTTCAAAGGAGTGGGCGTTTCAAAACGGCGCACGCAGGCTGGTACCTTAGTGCTAAGGCTTATGGGGCGGTGCGTCGGTTTGAAACGGCCCTGTACGGGGCCTTGTTTAGAGGGCAGAGCAAAAAAAGATATCTCCATGCTCTTGTATCGTTAGTTTTTCAGGAGAACGTATGTTCCTGCCCTGGATCAAGGATCACCACCTGGATGTGGGATGCCTCTTTCCCCATGATCTCCGCAAACAACGAGGCGTCCTGCTCCAGAATGGGAAAGGTCTTGTAGTGCATGGGAATGACGGTTTTTGCTTCCAAGAGCTTTGCCGCAACTGAGGCCTGCTTGGGGTCCATGGTAAAAACACCACCGATGGGGAGCAGGGCCAGATCAATCTTGAAGAGATCACCCAGGAGTTTCATGGAAGAGAATATGCCGGTATCTCCGGCATGGTAGACGGTAAAGCCGTCTTCCAGTTTGATGATGTAGCCCGCAGGGCTTCCGGTCTGCGAGGAGTGGAAGGCCTGGGTCATGGTTATGGAAATCCCGTCGGAAGATGCGGTCCCACCGATATTCATGCCCGTACCGAAAACGATCTGGGAGTCCGGTACTCCTTCCTCGTCTTTCAGTCTGCCTACCGTCTCGGGCATCCCGACGAGGGTGGCCCCTGTAGCTTTCACAATGCGTGCTGCATCGGCAACATGATCGAAGTGGTCATGGGTTACGAGCACGAAATCGGCTTTTGTGATATCTTCAGCCTTGCACGAGGCCAGGGGGTTATCCGTTAGCCACGGGTCAATGACGATTATTTTCCCTTTTTCAGAGGTAATCTGAAAACCAGCATGCCCAAGCCACTTGATTATCTTTTGTCCCATGACGATGAAGACCTCAAATCACATTTGGCATTTCAATTTGTGATACGAGGCGCTAGGTAGCCGATTGGAGCACAACGAGTGCGTCGGCAGCTACGGGCCGGCTCCCGGAGATAATAACGGGGTTGATGTCTATCTCCTTAATGGCATCGTTTTCTAATCCGATCTTTCCCACATTGATTAACATCTCCGTCAAGGCACCTTTGTCGGCGGGTTCCATACCCCTGACAGCATCAAGTATCTTATGAGCCTTGATTTCACCCATCATCTCAAGGGCGTCCCTCTCCTCCAAAGGTGCGAGACGAAAAGAGACATCTTTCAAGATCTCTGTGAAGATACCACCGAGGCCGAACATGACACAGGGTCCAAACTGCGGGTCCCTGATCAATCCGATAACCAATTCCCGTTTACCCTTCACCATCTCCTGCACGAGGATGGCCCCCTTGCTGGGGCTCATGCCAGCCGTAACATCGTCATATGCCTGGAGGGCCTCGTCGTCATTTCTAATGTCAATGCGTATAAGTCCTTTCTCTGTCTTGTGGCTGATTTCGGGAGAGCAGGCCTTGATCACCACAGGATAACCGATCTCTTGGGTGGCAGAAATGAGTTCGTCGCTGGTTCCGACCACCATTTCCCGGGTAACCGGAATCTGATAGGATGCGAGCAGGACCTTGGATTCATACTCGGACAGTGTAGTCCTCCCTTCCTTGAGGGCGTTTTCTATAATCTCCATATAGTCACCATGCTTTCTAGGCCGTTTATTCGCCTTCGCCAAAATACCCTGCAGTTTACTGCAGGGAGCTTCATTTTAAGAGATTCCGAGCCATAATAACCTTTTCGATCTCGGTGGTCCCCTCGTAGATCTCAGTGATCTTGGCATCCCGGAATAGACGCTGGACCTTGTACTCGGCCAGGTATCCGTAGCCTCCGTGCATCTGCAGGGCCATATCCGTGCATTTTACCGCCATCTGGCCGCAGAACGATTTGGCCGCGGCAATGAGCTTGTGGTCCATGCTGCCCTGATCGATCCTCCAGGCCGCTTCATGGACCAGGTGCCTGCCGGCCTGGATCCAGGTAAACATGTCGGCAATCTTAAACTGTATGGCCTGGAACGATGCCAACGGGGCGTTGAAGGCAACACGCTTTTTCACGTGTCGAATGCTCTCCTCAAGGGCACCCCGGGCCGTACCCACTGCCTGGGCAGCCACCACAACGCGATCGAGGTTGAACAGGTGCATAGCCTCGGCGAACCCGTTTCCTAATGGACCGACAAGGTTTGAATAGGGCACCTTCACGTTGTTGAAGGTTATCTCGGCCGTGTCAGAGGCACGAATGCCGAGCTTTCCCGTTAAGTGATTCGCCTCGAAGCCTTGCCGATCGGTTTCCACCATGATCATGCTGTGGCGCCGATGCCGGTCGGCGTTTTCAGGGTCTGTTACGAGGAAACAGATCAGGTAATCTGCCCGGTCGCCATTGGTGATAAACATCTTAGAGCCGTTAATGACAAAGTCATCACCGTTCCTGAGAGCCGTCGATGTTGTAGCACCTGCCAGGTCGGATCCGGCATCGGGTTCGGTGAAGGCACTGCCCATCACAGCGTCTCCCGTAACGATGGGAGGGAGATAGCGCTGCTTCTGCTCCTCTGAGCCGAACTCCTGAACGATCTCCGCTCCATAGGAGGAGATGAGAATGGCAACGGCAATACCCGGATCAACGGCAGAGAACTCCTCAAAGATAAGGCAATACTCAAGAAGGCCCATACCGGGTCCGCCGTACTCCTCTTCGACGAACGTTCCCACGAACCCCAGGTCGGCTGCCTTTTTGTGGAGTGTCTCGTCAAAGGTCTCGGTGCGGTCAAACTCCTCTGCCCGATCGGGGAATTCGCCTTCGGCAAATTCTTTCGCTGCGCTAACGATGTCCTTCTGCTCTTTCGTGAGTTCGAAGTCCATGGTCGATCATCCTTTTTTTGCTTCAAGCGCCTTGTTTTTTAAGGCCGGCACAATCTTGAAGAGGTCATCCACAATTCCGTAATGGGCAGTCCTGAAAATAGGGGCTTTTGGATCTTTATTCACAGCGATAACGGTGCCCGCTCCACTTAGTCCAGCCATGTGCTGGAAGGCCCCGCTGATCCCAACAGCGACGTAGACCTTAGGGCTCACCGATTTTCCGGAGGTGCCAACTTGCAGGTACTTGGGCAACCAATTCTTATCAACGACAGGCCGTGAACACGAAACAACGCCATTGAGGGCCTCAGCGAGTTCTTTGATGATGGCAATATTTTCCTCCTCTCCGATACCCCTTCCAACGGAAATAAGAAGCTCAGCTTGGGTAATATCCACATCGCCTGCAGCGGTTTCGACAAATTCGACGAACTCCTTTGCCGGTTTCGCCTCTGCCAGGGGAAAGTCCTTCTGCACCCTTTGTGCCTGCCGCTCGCCAATCTTGTCCTTGGGGAACACACCTGATCGTATGGTAATGATGCATCCAGCAGATTGCGCAAAAGAGACATTTGCGAAGATCTTTCCATTATACATCTGCCTTTGGGCCATGAATTTGCCGTTTTCAGGCATGATGTCGATACAGTCCGTAGCCAAGGGAAGTCCGGTTTTGACGGAGAGACAAGGAGCAAGCTCCATTCCCCATGACGTGCTACCAATGAGGATGACTGCAGGTTCGGACTCCTTAATCAATCCTGCTATGATTTCCTTGTAAAGATCTGCGCTGAAGTTCTTGAGCCGTTCGTCATCGCAGACGATTATCTTATCGGCCCTGTCAGAGAGATCTTCTGCAAAGGTGCTCACCTCATGGCCGAGAAGCACAGCGGTCACGCTGTGTGATAGCTTCTCAGCGAGGTCCCCTGCCTTCCACAGCATCTCGTAAGTTATATCCCTGATCTCACCAAGCCTATGCTCAACGACGACAAATATCTCGCTCATTACCCCATCACTCCTTTCTTGGTTAGAATCTCGATGAAGTCGGCGGCAATCTGGTCTGGATCCCCGGAGAGGATTTGGGCCCCTTCGGTCTCCGGGGGCAAGTAGACCTCTTCTATTATGGTGCGCGGCGCCAGTTCGTCATCGGGTATGCCTAACTCGGCAAGATCCATGACTTTAAGCTCTTTCTTGGCTGCCTTCCTGATGCCCAGGATGGACACATACCTCGGCTCGTTGATGCCCGTCTGGATCGTCAACAGGGCTGGGAGATCAACGAGGGAGACTTCACCGAGACCGCCTTCCAGCTCCGATGTGGTCTGGACCGTTCCGTCCTTCAGCTCGATCGCCGTTACCATACAGGAGTGGTTCAGATTCAGTTCTTCCGCCATGAGCATGCCGACCATTCCATAGCTATCGTCATCTGCCAGTACCCCGGTAAACACGAGGTCATGAGGTAGATCGCTAACCACCTTGGAAAGGATCTTGGCGATTCCAAAGCTGTCAAACCTGCTCATATCGCCTGCTTCAACCCTGATGGCACTGTCAGCGCCCATGGCCAGGCATCTTCTGAGGACCTCTTCATCATCCTCGTTGCCAACGGTAACGGCGATAACCGTTCCACCGTGCTTTTCCTTGAGCAGTATGGCCTCTTCGATGGCATAGTTGTCCCAATCGTTGAGTACAAAGGCGAGTTGGTCTTTTTTCACCCCCTTTTTCTGCTGGTCAACGACGAGATCGACCTCTTCGGTGAGCGGAACCCTTTTGACACATACCACGATATCCATCTCCTATTCCTCCTTTTTAAGTAATCCCTAACTAGGACAGGCCGGGATTAAATAAGAAACTCGAATACCCGCCTGCCTGGCCTGAACTATCCAATACCTGCAAGGGATATCGGACAGGCCACGGCCAAACAGTTGCTAGTGCATGACACACGCACACAGGTGGCGGGCAGGTCGAAATACGAAACAAATACGAATATCAAATGTCCAAATGTTCTAAACTGTAATAGCGGCCTTAAACGCCATATGAAATGCTATGATTCCTTAGCATTTTTGAATTTTTTGTCATTCGATATTGTTTCGAGTTTCGGCCTGCCCTGGCGCGACATCCAATAAATATCAGGCTGCCTCTTCATTATTTCAAAATTCGAAGCGATAAAAGTCACCTCCTCAGAGCCAGGTCTGGGCCAGGGATTTCGGATTTTTATTTTCCTCGGGCCTTCTAATTTCACAGGGTGCTCATCACAAGTTCCATTAAATCAACGACCTTCAGCTTTCCTTCGAGTCCGCTGGTCTTAATTGCGTCGTCGAAGTTCAGCAGGCAGAATGGGCAGGCGGTAACAATAACCGTGGCTCCTGCATCATGGGCCATGCGCACTCTCTTTTCGCCCATTCTCATTTCTTCTTCCTCTATGTCATACCAGAGATTGATATCACCGCCGCCACAGCAAAAGCTCCTGTCCCTGTTGGTTTCCATCTCCACCGTCTTTATGCCGGGGATTGAGGCAAGGATTTGCCGCGGGGCTTCGTAGATACCATTATGTCTTCCCAGGTAACAGGGATCATGGTAGGTGTATATCTCTCCGTTGTCAAGGGTCTTGGCCGTCTTGAGCTGACCGCTTTGGATCAGGGGGAGAAAGAATTCGCTGTAATGCTTTACTTCCAAATTGCCGGGATAATCCTTCTTCAGGGTATTAAAGGCGTGGGGGTCTGTTGTAAGAATCTGCTTGAATTTGTTCGTCTTAAATGTCTCGGTATTTTCTTCTACCAAGAACTGAAAGAGGCCTTCCTCGCCTAGCCTTCTCACCTGATGGCCTGAATCCGATTCCCGTGGTCCAAGAATCCCGAAGTTTACGCCGGCTTTATCCAGGCCTCTGGCTATGGCCATGGTTATCTGCTGAATCTGGGGATCAAAAGAGGGGTAACTGTCTACGAAGTAAAGGACATCAACCTCATCGCCCTCTTCGAGCACCTTGACGGAAAGGCCGTCTGCCTCGTTGATCCAATCCGCTCTCTTTGCAGGGGGTTTGCCGAAGGGATTGCCCGTTTTTTCAAAGCGTAGCAGGGCGTCCTGGAAGTCCTTGGGAACCATGCCCGACTCGATCATAAACCTTCTCAGATCCACCATCTTATCGATATATTCAATAAACACGGGGCACTCCTCCTCGCAGGCCCCGCACGTAGTACAGGACCAGATCTCGTCAGGGGCAAGAATATTTCCGATCAAAGGGAGATTGGGATCCTGCCGATTGCCCTTGCTCATGAAACCAAAGAGGGGGCTGCTCTGATATGCGTAATCCCTGACCTTTATGGTAAGCTCCATAGGTGATAAGGGTCGGCCCACGTTATTTGCCGGGCAATTATCGGAACAGCGGCCGCATTCGGTGCAGGTATAGAAGTCGAGGATGTGTTTCCAGGTGAAATCCCGCACCTTTTCCACCCCCAGGGATTCGAGGTCCTCGATATTCTCCACGCCCCATCGGGGGGGTTTTATTGAACCCTTTCTTAGTTTGCGGAAGAACACGTTGAACAGGCCGGTAATAATGTGGAAATGCTTTCCCAGGGGGAGGTAATTGAGAAAGACCATGAGTGTCAGGATATGAAGCCAGTAATTCCATAGAAAAAAAGCCTTGAGAGACTCCGGGTTAAGCCCGGCGAAGAGGTATGACGCACTGTGCGCTGCAGGGAGAAAGAAGGCATTCGTTTCTCCGAGGACGATCCCACTGCCGTCCATGGCAATGTCGGTCACCATCAGAAAGCCGATCAAACCGAGCACGAGATACGCGTGGCCTTTATGGGCCTTTCCGTGTTTAAACTCGTATCGAGCAGGCCGGGATATGGCCCGTCGCAATATGGCCGCAACACAGGCAAACAGGACAATAATCTCAAACACATCCTTAAAAAGGTTATAGAGGTCTCCCAAGGTGCCCCCCAGAAGAGGCAGAGCAAACCCGACCTGAAACCCGAGTCCGTAAAGGGTTATGGACCTGAGGGCGAGAACGACGAATCCCCAAAAGATCATGATGTGGAGGATGCCGATCCAGAGATACCGGGGTTGCCTCCATTGCAGGATACCGTAAACAATGAGATCGGAAACCCTCTGCTTCAGTGAATCGAATCGGAAGTCGGGATTTCCCGAGCTCATCAGCAGGAAGCGCCTGTAGATAATGTAGAAAAAGAGCGCAAGACCGACAACTAGAATGAACAAGGTGATGAAGAAACCTGGAATACCCAGGTAGTGCTCGATGGCGGGCTGAACGCTGTGATCCATCTTTTCCTCCTTGGCAAACAGATGTAGCGAAGACGCAATTATGAATGGCGATTCATTTAATAGCACAAGTTCTTTTGGCGGTCAAGGACTTTTGGTCTCTCCAAAAGAGTGGTGAAGATAAGGGTATTTGGTCGCTGGGAGGCATCATCACCATGTTTTTTTATTGAACCGTTCGCCATATTTAGGCTATTATTGCAGAAAAGCCCCAATCGTAAGTCCTCTCTGTGGGAGAAAGGCCGGAAAGGAAGGAAAGAGCGATAGAGAATAACGTGAAAGGTCTCAAGGTTGATACACATCGCAGAGCGCTGTCTGCCCTTCTCAAATCAAGTGCCCTTATCAACTCATCACTCCAGATATCCGATGTTCTCAATCATGCTATGAAAGCGGCCGAGGAATTCATGAATGCTGAGGCAAGTTCGGTTTTGGAGCTTGATGAGGAAAGAGGGGACATCATTTTCAGGCTGGCGCGGGGTAAGCGAGGTGGATCGGTCCAGACAAGGAGGTTGAAGCGTGGAGAGGGGATTGCCGGCTCCGTTATAGAAAGCGGTCGGCCCATGATTGTTGAAGATGTGCAACGGGAAGAAAGATTTAGCGACCGATTTGATAGGGAGACGGGCTTTAAGACACGGTCACTTATCTGCGTCCCCCTTATTATCCGAGAAAAGACGATTGGGGCCCTTCAGGTTATCAACAAGAAGAGCGGCATGCCCTTTACCGAGGAGGATGTTGAAATCTTGACAGCTCTTGCCCAGCAAATCGCTGTTGCACTCGACAACGCAAGGCTCTACCAGAGGCTGGAGGAGAACTTCAAACTTACCGCTGAGGAACTTAAGATTACCCAGCAAAAGCTCATCAGATCAGAGCGTTCCGCGGCCCTGGCCAATCTCGTTCAGGGGGTGGCCCACGAGGTCAGAAACCCAATCATGTCCATAGGTGGCTTTGCGTCGAGAATGAAGGCTGAATTAGCAAAGGGGCACAAGTTCCAAAAATACCTGGATATTATCCTTCAAGAGACATCGAGGCTCGAGAAGCTCGTTCAAGATGTAAAAGAGCTCACAGAAATGCATACCGCCAATCTCCAACCGGCGGACATGAACGCCGTGTTATCTCAGGTCATAGAGGGGTTCTCTTCAACCTTTTCCCAAAGATCCATTCACCTCGAAACAGATATTGATGAGCATCTGCCTGCCATCTGTTTGGATAAGGCACAGGTAGCGAGGGCATTAGAGAATATCGTACAGAACAGTATAGAAGCTATGCCTTCGGGAGGGACGCTCAAGGTAAGAGCTAGTGGAGTTGACTCTCGCATTCGAATTGTGGTGGAGGATTCCGGTGTCGGCATACAGGAGAATGAGATTGATTCCATCCTTGATCCCTTTGTCACCTCAAAAACGACGGGGGCCGGACTTGGTTTGACGATGGTTTACCAGATTGTGATGAATCACCAAGGTGAAATCGATATCAAGAGCAGGGGCGGTATGGGAACGGTAGTAAAACTTGACTTGCCTTTAAATCTTCAATTTCAAATGGAGGGTTGAGAAATGAAAGGGAGCAGGGGCTTACTGTACGTGGCTGTTGCCCTTATTGTTGCCGGTATCTTGTTTTTCTTCTTCAGTTATCATGGCGGCAAGAAAGGTGTGAAGCAACCTGCCGTCCTGAATTTGGAGCAGCGGGAAGCCCCTGACCTTGCGGAAAGAGCCAAGGAGGCGGGAGAAGAGGCAGCTGCCAAGAAGGAAGTGAAAGATATTGCACGAGAGGGAGCGGTTGAGGTGCCGACTGGGGAGGTTGAAAGTGAATGCGAGAGGATGGAAAAAGAAGTCAAGGAGTTTTTTGCCTATCTCGATGGCAAGGATTATGTCAAAGAACTGAAGATAGGTGAAGACATGTTTACTCACTTCAAAAAGGTGGTTCACGTATTATCGGAAAACCCTCCCACCCCGGCAGGAGAAGGCCTAAAACAGGATACAATGATCAGAAACATTTACCATTTCTATCGGGTTTTGGGTTTTCGGGATCTCACGCTGATCATACGGATTTTGAAGAATGAAGCAGACACGCTGGAGCTTAATCTCGTATCATTATATCAGTGGCTCATGTCAGCCGAGAAGTGTGACCAAAAGGACGGGCTGCCGCCATCCTTGGATACCGTTTACCGCTATGCCGGTTTTTTAGTGAATTCCATCGGCGGGAGGTCCTACCTGTTTCGAAGGGAAACAAGATTGCGGCTTCTCGTCAATTATTACTGTCTCCTCATTATCCATGAGGCTGACAAAAGAAAGATGAATAGTTTCGGCATTGACATCACGCCCTTCCTGGAGCCCTTGGCTGAGGAGATTGAGCACTATCAATTTCTCTACTACCGGAAGGAGTACGCAGGCAAGTTAGTTGATCTCAAGAATTACTACCTTAAGAGGCGGAGGGCGTCCTGAGGAATTTCATGCAGTATCGAGGTATGAAAGGGTTGATTCCCAGAAAGCTATGTCGTTTCGCAGCCGCTTATAAAACCTGGTATTGGTGACAGCAATGCCGCCTATTTCGGCCAAAGCCAGGATGAATTCTATCTCTTCATCGTCATATTCCCTTTCCTGGGCAGAATAGAGCCTTATCTCCCCAATAACACAATCCTTCACCCTGATGGGAACGGCCAAGATGGAAACAATACCCTCTCTTTCTGCCTCCTTTTGATACTGTATATTTTCGTCGGCGCCCGCATCGCTTATGAAAACGGTTGCTCCCTTTAACACCTCCGGCATGCTCTTATGGGCCTCAAGGGGACCCTTTTGAAGGTATGTGTTGCTCAAACCCCTCGACGCAACCATGTCCAGTTTGCCGGTTGTTTCGTCAAGGAGGTATATGCAGCATCCCTTTATATGCATAATCTGCCCGATCTTTTCCGTCATTGAATCTAAGACCTGGGCTGAGTTCAGATCGGAGAGGAGATCTCGAGAAACCTCATGTAAGATCCTGAAGAATTCGGTAGATCTCTTGGAATCGGAAAATTCCTGCGAAGCAGCCCTGACCCCGTAATAACTCATTCTCTCCTGGCGAGCGGGCTCCAGACCGCCTTTCTTGAAAAGGGTTGAAAGCTTTTCCCTCTCTTTTTCGAACATCCGTGCGTTTATTATGGCAAGTCCGGCCATTTCCCCCAAGGCGGACACGAATTCGATTTCTTCTTCGGTAAAGGATCTCGGAGAAGAGGTATAGAGTCTGAGCATCCCGATGACCTTGCCGTGAATCTGGACTGGCACGCTCAATATTGAGGCAATCCCTTCCTCCACCTTTTCCTTTGGATACTGGATCCGAGGATCATTCTGTGCGTCCATAATCAGGACAGGTCTTCCCTCCAACACATCAGGTATGCTCTTATCTACTTGAGGCATTCCTTTTTCCAGATACCGTTTACTCAAGAGATGAGAAGCAACGAGTTCCAGATCATTTGTCTTTTCATTGATCAGTCTGAGGCTGGCGGCCTTTATTTTCAGTGCAGGAACGATTCTGTCGACAATCAGACCGAGTACCTCCTTTGAATCAAGCACCGAGAGAATCGCCCTCGAAACCTCGTGAAAGACCCTGAAATATGAAATTTGCTTCTGTTCCACGTATCCTCGTGATAAATTACCTATGTTAAGAATATATCGTAAGAATTACTGAGGGTCAAGGGAATAGGGCGTTAGTTGTACAAATGGTATTGAATAAAAGCGAGATATCTATTACTCTAAAGTATACAGGTCTCGGGGGTTTGGGGGAACGGAAATGAGCCGAACATTGAAGGATGCTTATTTCGCGGAGCACAAAACAGTTTGCATTGAAACAAGCACCTGCCATGAAATCCTTTCTTTCGTTCCGAGGCTCACGGGCTGGTTTTTTCAGTGACTTGTCTACGGGGGAGTCCCGCCCGCCTCGCCTGAGCGGCTCGCGATGGCGGGCAGGCTTGCCCCCTCCGCATTCTCCTTCGGCGGAGCTGCGGTTTCCCCCATACCCAAGTCGCGAAAAGAACGGCGCCCTCCGACTCGGCCGCCTTCGACAAGCTCAGGCCCCGAGCTAGCCGAGGGGAGCTCGTCGCGGGCCGCCAGTCTCTTCAGAAACGATTTCATGGCCTTACCAGTCAGGAGAATTCTCAGTGGGTGCAGACAATCAAATGCTCCCCGAATTAACCTGCGCAAGGAGGATGTGAAATAGTCATGAAGAAATCCCTTGTAGTGCTTTTTATATTGTTGATGGCGTCCGGTATTGTGGTCGTTGCGGACCTTTCATGCAATGAGCCTGAACTTGTTAGAAAGGTTGAAGATTTTTCTTCATATGAGGAAGGCGCCTTTCCCGAGGGCTGGAAGTCCCGGGGCGGAGAGGGCAAGGAAGTTTACCGCGTGAGATGCGACCACGAACCTTATCTCGAGGCAAATGCAAAAAACTCAGCCGTTACCATAGCCAAAAAGTTCGAGTATGATCTTACGGAATACCCTTGTCTTAGCTGGCAGTGGCGGGTGATTGAGCTTCCTAAGGGTGCGGATGAGCGCTATGAGAAGACCGGAGACAGCGCTGCTGCCATTTACGTAATTTTCGAGGGACGTTTCAGGCCTAAGAGTATAAAGTATGTCTGGAGCGCATGTCTACCGAGGGGAAGGACAACAGAAAGCCCATACAACAGCAAGACCAAGATCGTGGTAATGCGAAACCAGTCTTCGCGCATGGGTGAATGGGTATCTGAAAGGGTTAACGTTTATGCCGATTACCAGAGGCTTTTCGGTGGCGAACGAGAATCGGTGCAGGCCATTGGCCTCATGTCCGATTCGGACAATACACAGTCGACGGCAGTAGCCCACTATAAAGCCATAATGATCAGCAAGGAGTAGGTTGAGATCTTTGAAGCGGAGAAATACCTATTACAAGAGATGGGAGAAGCGGTGAACAACATAGATAACAAGGACAGAGTGATCCAGATAATCACTATCCTGGAAGAGGAGTACCCTGATGCCAGAACAGCTCTTTCGTTTGATACCCCGCTCGAGCTCTTGGTCTCGACGGTTCTTTCGGCCCAATGTACCGATGAAAGGGTAAACAAGGTAACCCGGGAGCTGTTCAAAAAGTATCGGTCTGCAAAAGACTATGCCCGGGTCGATTTACCCGAGCTGGAAGATGATATTAGGCCTACCGGATTCTTTCGCAATAAGGCCAAATCCATCAAGGCCTTCTGCGCCGTTTTAGACGAGCAGTATAACGGTGAAGTGCCTGCCAGCCTTGAAGAACTGGTATCTCTACCCGGCATCGGCAGGAAGACCGCCAATCTTGTCTTGAGTGAAGTGTTTGATATCCCGGGGATCGTGGTGGACACCCATGTCTTGAGGTTGAGCAAGCTCATCGGGCTCACGAAGAATAGTGATGCGACCAAGGTAGAATTTGACCTTATGGAGTTCATTCCCAAAGAAAAATGGCGCCTGTTTTCAAACCTCCTTATTCTCCATGGGAGGGCCGTTTGCATTGCCAGAAGGCCAAGACATCAGGCATGCCAGATCGTTAATCTGTGCGACGCTGGGGTCGGGTGGAAAAATGAAAATCCTGCGTAACCTGCAGGTCGGGAGTTACGAATGATCCAATGGAACACCTTGCTTATAGCATTCCTTTCTGTCTTCTTCTTTCGATTTCTCTTCCAACTTGCTCTCAGTCTCATGAATATCTCTTACTTGCGCCGACATGGAGACAAGGTTCCACGCGTTTTCCAGGGAGTGGTAGATAAGCAGAAGTTCTCCACAATGGCATCGTATACGGCGGATTCCACCAGGTTCGGTATTATCGCCAGGATATTTGACCAGGCGCTGTTGCTGGTTATTCTCCTGACCGGATTCTTACCCTGGCTGATTGAAAGAATCACCGGCTGGCACGGTGGTTTCATAGGAGGAGGGCTGCTCTTTTTTGTCGTTCTCGCGTTGATATCTCAGTTATTCGACGTTCCGTTCGATCTTTACAGTACCTTTGTAATTGAAGACAGGTATGGTTTTAACACGAGAACAATCAGGCTGTGGTTTATGGATTGGGTTAAGGGTTGGGCAATATCGGGTGTTCTGGGTGTGATTCTCATCTCTCTCCTTTTGACATTACTCCATTATTTCAGGCACACCTGGTGGATCTTGGCATGGGTCGTCATCTGTCTGTTCGAGCTGGTCATCATGTGGCTCTATCCGGTTCTGATTGCACCGCTGTTTAATAAGTTCGAACCCATCGCCGATAAAGAATTGGAACAGAAGATCGCTACCCTCATGACCAAGGCAGGACTTGCGGTGAAGGGAGTGTTCCAAATGGATGCCGTAAAGAGGAGCAAACATACCAATGCCTACTTCACGGGTATCGGAAAAACCAAGAGGATTGTGCTCTTTGATACGCTTCTGAATTCGCATCCCGTTGACGAAATCCTCTCGGTCCTTGCCCATGAGGCAGGTCACTGGACCAAAAGGCATATTATCAAGCAACTGGTTCTAATGGAGGCGCTCTCCTTGGTCGGGTTGTTTATTATGTCGAAGCTGCTTACCTGGCAGTTCATGTACCATACGTTCGGTTTTCAGGAACCGGTTGCCTATGCCGGGCTTCTGTTGGTGCCCGTGCTCCTGAGTCCCCCCGGCTATTTCTTGAGACCTTTGGGGTCCTCTCTCTCCAGAAGGTATGAAAAACAGGCCGATGATGTGGCCGTTCAGCTGATGGGAACGGCCGAACCCATGAAGAATACCATGATACGGCTCAGTTCCGAAAATCTGGCCAATCTCGTGCCTCACCCCTTCTTTTCCTGGTTCAACTATTCACATCCGGCTCCTGTTGCAAGAATAGAACGGCTTGAAAAGATGGAGAGGATTTGACTCCCGGGACATAAGACTAGCAAACAGTCATCATAGTTTGATCCGTCAGCGTCAGCCGTTCAAGCCCGGAAGGAGTCACGAGATAGTCGTCCTCCAACCCAACCACCCCCTGCCCGGGAAAGATAAATTTTGGCTCCAGGGCAATAACCATTCCCTCCTTCAGCGTTTCCGAAAAATCCGGCGTTATGATTGGATATTCATCTATTTCTAGGCCGAGCCCGCGGCCGATGAACTTCACCTTTCCTTCACCATGGCCCATGAAGAAGTCTTCATACCTTGCTCTCGTGGCCTCCGCTTCAGCCATGTGATAGAGATCGGCACAGGAGATGCCGGGCTTTCCTTCCCTGACCAACAGGTCATGAATTCTTCTGGAGCACTCATGGGCCTTTTCCAGATGTTCTGGAAGGGATCCGATCACAAAGGTTCGAAACTGATCGCTCACATAGCCGTTTACCCCGACGCCATAGTCAATACCAATCGGCTCATTTCTCCTTATTCGACGGAACCCGGCACCTTGAGCCATCGCCGGCGTATTACCCGAGCCCCCGTGAGGTGTATCACAAAATGAAACGACGGCCCCGCTCTCGCCGGCCAAAACATGGGCATAGGTCATTTCCTGGTTCCATCCGCGCATCCGGAGAATTCCCATATGACCTTCTCGACGGGCTATAAGGGCCAGATGTCCATCAACCTCAAGCTCCGTCATTCCCTCACGAATCACCCCCCTGATCTCCTTCAGGCCCTTATCCAGAATCGCGGTCGCCTTCTTTATCTGCTCAACCTCGTACGGAGACTTGATCATTCGCAGGCGCCGGATCTGTGGTGAAATGTCCATCCACCGTGAGTCGGGAAAGCAACGCTGATACCAGAGGTATTGATTCGTGGGCAGGACATCCATCTCAAGACCGAGCGTTCCCATCTCAGTGCAACCGTACTCCCGCAGAATAGGCACGATTCCATTGCCTGTCCCGACAGGGACAACTGCCTTCAGCGGGGATTCTTCCTTTGCCCTGTGAAAGCTCTTTATTGCCACGAGAACCGGATTTCCCTTCCGCGGAATGAACAGAACCGATCTCTGCAGAGTTCCCGAGAAGTAATAAATATCAACATTTTGCAGGATAAAGGCCCCATCCAGGTCTTCCCGGTCAAGAATCGACTGGAAAGCCCGTATACGGCCTTGGACCTCATCTTTAGGTACCTTCTCCATGCCCTTTCCTTTGAACGAGCGATTTTTTTTAACTTGATAATTCCCTGCAGCTTGTCGAAGCGAAGAAACTTGTCCGCCTGAACCATGGCGGACTAGTCCGCCGGAATCATTGCGGAGATCCCGTCAAATCGGGGCTGCAGGGTTACAACATAGTTCCTCCCCCTTGATGGGGGAGGTTAGGTGGGGGTGATAAAATGTTTGGTCACCCTCCCCTTTATCCCCTCCCATTAAGGGAGGGGACTTTGACATTGGATACCCTGCAGCTTGCTGCAGGGTGGTTCATTTGCCAGGATACTACCGAGGGCGGCGACGATGGTCATGTCACCATCATGTCCGCATACACGGGAAACGTTTGGTTTCCTTGAACGGTATTGAAAGCCATTCAAATCCTGAATGGAAACGGCGTCCAGTTCACATCGTCTAAAAACTGTTGGTCCGGGTTTTTTGCCCTCAAACACAACTGCAATTCCATGGGCTCCGATTCCTGAAAAGATGTTGTCCGGCTCGTAAAGCGAAAAAAGATGGCGGATCTTTTCCGCAGTATGCTCCTCGGTTCCTGATAGTTCGGGCTTCTCATGAAGGCATTTTCTCAGCCCGATGAGAGCAGAAAGAAACGGGGCGAGCGTATCGAAAGCTTCTCTCATTGTTTCAATCGAAAAAGCGCTGCGTTTGCATAAAGGGCTGCTTTGCAACCATCCCTTCTTCAGAACACGCTTTCAGTGGAGGATCGAATAGTGGCTTTTATGTCATCCAGACTCTTTCGAGCTTCCGGAGCTGCACGGAAGACTTCTTCCAGCTTGCCGCAGGCATATTCACTGCAGTGGGCGCAATTGGCAAAGCCTTTTTCTAAGCCGCACCTTCTGACTTCACAAACCTGACAGTATCCGAAAAGCTTCCCTCCATCGGAGAGGCACCCATCGCAATTAATGCTTTCAGGCTTGATCTCAACGTTAAAGAGCTTTGACCATTGCCGGGCAACCTCCGCTCGCTTCGCATTGTCATCCTCTTTTGTCGCCAACAGCGCACCGCATTCGTGACACCTTAATCCGCAGACGGATGTCATTTCCTTCATCATTGCCTCCCTCCTTGCTGGGGGTCTTCCCGCACAACGTATGAGATTTTTCTCGGAGGAGCGTTTTGGTTGAAGCCAAAAATCAATACAGGGTTGAGTCTCCCTTGGCTGCCGACCCCCAGCGAGAGATTCTTACGAGGCGGTAAGCCCGCTTTAGCGAAGCCATGGGACCGCCTATTTTTGAAACAGCGCTGCACGACTCAGCCGAACAGTCGGATTCCCCAGAACCTGAAAGCCTTTCTTTTCGCAGAAGTTCAGTAGAGTTCTAAACTGGAAGGGCCTCGTATGGACTATCGGTTCGACCAGCAAGTACTTGCCGGATGGCCTCAGAAGCTCATAGAGTTGCCCTAGCGTGACTTTACTAAGCGTGACTGTTCCATAGGGGTTAAGTTATTGTAAAAACGACAATAAAATCATCATTCAGTTGTATACACTGAATGGTATAGTGGTCTTTAGGTTTTTTTCGAGCAAG
>Ga0307378_10004157_pt1 | contig 20827 bp, 25 predicted proteins | sample UN1MG_FD_202238 | JGI IMG/M metagenome (GOLD analysis project Ga0307378, IMG submission 202238) | Soil microbial communities from Risofladan, Vaasa, Finland - UN-1 | ecosystem: Environmental > Terrestrial > Soil > Coastal area > Acid sulfate soil | place: Finland: Risofladan, Vaasa | collected... | reverse complement strand
TCGGTAACGACGGCTACGAACGACGTGGTGTCGCCGCCGATGTCGGCGACCGTTACGGTGCTGGCCAAAGTGGCGAGATCGATCGTGATATTATTTGCCACCTCGACGTCCGAGATCGAGTCGGCTGGCAGTTGTACCGAAGCATCGCCAGAGACCGTGTCGACCACGAGGTTCACGTGGGAGGCGACCGACGCGGCTGCACCCTCGTTACCAAGAATCTCGAATGGCGTAACGAACGAGTTGTCGTCGTAAATCTGCCACTGGAATGCGGAGTCTCTACCTCCAGCCGTCGTGGTCACATCTTCGATCGTCCACCTCATGGCGGCTACCTGTTCGAGGCCAGCATCGGTCTCTAAGAAGTAAGCTACGTGGGCTGAATCGTTATCGGCTTGAGTGATGGCATCTGAACCAAGTAACGACAGCACGCGGAAGTCAGTACCGATACTGCCGTTGTGTGTGAACAGACCAACAGCCTGCGTCGCGCCTACGTCACCGGCGTCGACATTTAATTGCCCAGTCGAGATGAGCAGGTTGCTGTTATACGTCACCGATCCATTGCCGAACGTCATGGTCGGATCGCCAGCCGCAAGGTCGAAAGTCCAGACGTTCGAAGCATTGCCGCCTGCGCCCCAAGTCGTGGCTTCGACCTCCGTAGATACAAAGGACACCGTGACCGTATCGGTCGGCGCTACTGCCGTCGTGATACCGACGCCGCCAGCAAAGTGCGCGATGTTACCGTCGGCGATCGTCTCGTCCGTACCCGTATCGGCCGACAATTCCCACGACGTCATCGAACCCGGCGCAGCGTCGAGATCGACGCAGTCGAATGTCGTGCCGTTCGAGATGCACCAAGAGTTGGTGGTCTGCTCGTAGCAGCACGAGCCTTCGTCGATGGAAGCGGTCGCGCATGTCGCCGCCATCGGAACGTAGAGCCCTTCTCCATTCGCGTTAGCGTCGATACCGTTGAGGTCGAGTAGCGCCGTACTTTCGAAGACGAGATCGTCGACCAGCTCCAAGACATCAACGACGGTGCTATCGAGAGCGCAACCAGCATCGCCACCAGAGCATGTAAAATCGCCCCAGTCTGACGAGGATGCAACATTCTGTTCATCTACGTTAGACAGGGCATTACCCGTACCGTTGGCATCGAACGTCTTGTTCGTAAAACTTAGGGTGTTTGCATCAGAGGCTACCTGTTCGGTCGTATTGATGGTCACCGTTGCTGGAGCAAACGCAATATCAAGCCCACCGCCGTCCGTGCTGTTAAAGCTCGCAATCTCGGTGAGCGTGTCATTGTCAGCAACGAGGATCTCAAGCGACGCATCCGTTTGCGCACCAGTGGTTACGTCGTTGACGCGACCCTGGATCGCAGAACCCGCCTCGAACCCGTCGGCGGTCTCGTGCATTAACTCGACGCGGCCACGATCGTTCGCGGCAGGCGTGGTCACGTCGCCACTCTTGAACTGGGCAATCACGTTGTTGACGGCGTTGCTCGTGTTCCCAACTTCCAGCGCAGGCGTGTTCTGGCTCTGCGAGTAGTTGAAGTTCATGCGGCCATCCATCGTGATGAGAACGCCGCCGCCGCCGGGGTTGGTGATGTCGAACCCATGCTCGGACGCTGAGGATGGCGAGTCGATCTCTAGATCTTGCTCCGTCTCAGATACATAGATCTGCCAGGCGTTCGCCTCGGTGGCCGGGCTGAGAACAAGGTGGGGAGAATCAGTGGTGTTGTCGTCGAGGTTAATGTCCGTCGAGAACAGGAAGTCGTCATTGGCGTCCAGCTGCAATGTCTCGTTGGCGCTGCCACCAGCGTTCCGCCACGCGATGGGGTCGGTATTGCCAAGCCGTATGGTACCGGCATCAGCAACCGTACCGTCAAAAACGAGTAGGCTCGGACTGAGAAGAGAACCGTCGCCGTTGAATTGGAGACTGCCTGTGATGATGAAGGTATCGGTCGTATTCAGCGTGATGCACTCGTCCGCAGACGCTATCGAGTTGCGGAAGCAAAGTGCCTCGTTGTTCGCGCCGCGCAAAAAACCTGCAGCGGCAGGGTCGGCAGTCGTCGAAACGAATGCCCCGGCTGTCGGTGCTGTCCCCAGCGACACCGTGTTCCCGCTATCGGTGAAATCCGTCCCATCAAAGATCGGACGGTAGTGCCCAGGCCCACCCTGCGAATAGACGTACGTGCTGCCGAGAAGCAGGCCGATGATAGCCGATAGAACAACCACTCTCATGGAAGGCCTACCTCCATGAACCGGACGTTCTGCGTCCCGCTGTTCGAGATCCCCGACCAGGCCCCTGGCGTCAGGCTATCCTGGAACCATCCACCCGGAGGGACGGGCCAATCCGTGATGACTGCCGTACCCTGACGGATGAAGACCGTCTGGTTCCCGTTGTTGTAGATCCAAAGAGACACGCGATTGTCATTCGCCGCTCGGATCGTGGTGCTCGACGTGAGAACCGAGATCTGGCCAGTCACGACCACCGTTCCTGGGATGCACGGCTGGCAGACGCTCTGGATCAGGCGGATGCCACCGCCACGATCCGCCTCAATCGATTCGATGTTCTGGTCGCCTGTCTGCGTCGCCCTTGGGACCGCGATTACTGCTCCATCAGCCATTACGAATACCTCTCCACTATCTCGTGCAGCCCCGCCGCCATCTTCTCAAGAGTGTAGTCTCGTCGGATCAATCGCGCACCTCGTTGCGCTTTCTCGACAGCAGGCGAGTACTTGTCCATCACCGTTGCCATCTGCCGGATCATGTCCCTGACCTTGCAGATCGAGATCTCGTACTTCATGTCCTCGGCCAACGAGTGAGACTCGCCACCCCCTGCCGAGACATGCAGTTCGCGCGTCACGCGCCAGAAGTCGTAGTCGACCGGGTAGCCCACGGCCGGGTTCATAAAGTCGGTCTGGCCTGACCAGTTCGTGGCCACGGACGGCAGCCCCGTCGCCATCGCTTCAGCTAACGTGTAGCCAAAGCCTTCGCCCCATGTCGGATAGATGAACCCGTGAGCGGAGTGGTACAGGTCGACGAGTTCGTCTTTAGGCAGGAAGCGTGAATCAAAGATCGCGTTGGCTCTGCGCTCGAACTTGTCCTCGGTGTTGTTCGTCGTCTTCAGGTAAAGCTCACACCATGGAGCCTTCATGAAGGTCTTCTCCCAGACCTGGGCCAGCATATGGTAGCCCTTGCGAACGTCGGGAGCGTTGACCCACAGCCATCGGAACTTCTCTCCCTTGTTCACGCGTGGCTTCTTGCGTCGCCGGTACGTGTACGTTTCCGAATCCACCGCTGGTGACAGCAAGTGGATCGGCTTCTTAGGGAAATGTTTCTTGAACGTGTCGTGACAGAATCGCGATGGGACAATCAGCACATCGGCAAATTCGATGTTCTCTACATAGGCACGTGGGAAGTCGCGACTCTCCCACATTGTGTACAGCAGCTTCGTCCCGCCTACGTCCTCTAGCGAAAGCGACGGGTCTGCGAGGGTGAGGCTACAGGGCGCACTGTCGTCGGGTGTGATGCACTTACCGAGATCACGCGACAGGTTGCCGTATCCGATAAAGCCCCCGTAACTCTTCGTCATCGGCTGCGACCAGCGTACCCGCGACATCGGCCATGGCGACGTAAGTTTTTCTGCGGCTTCGCCCATGAAAACCAAAAGGGGGGCGGGACGCATGGCCCCGCCCCCCGGCTACGACCGTATACGGTCAGCGGTTACGAGACGGTTTCCAGACGCGCGAATGCGTTCGGCTTGGTCGTCACGTACGCGATGCGTTCCAGGGTTCGCATGAACCTCGACGCCGTCTTGAACCCGGCGTCCGTGGAGAATGCGATCTCCAGCCCCATCCGATTACCGAACACGCCGTACGAGTAGTCCCCGTACATGAGGATCGGCTTGTCGTTGCCGCTGAAGCTCGAAGGCGCACGGTTCGCGAGGAGATAGGGTTGCCCCAGAATCGTCGCGGGTGCGCCAGCGGCCATCGGTGCCCAGATCGGGTTGTTGTCCAGATCCTTCAGCTTACGAAGCTGAGCGAGAACCGTGTGATGGAACAACCAGGTTCCACTGAACACGAGATTCTCGTTCACGGCGTGCATCGTGTCGACGAGATCGTCGTACAGCACGTCGGTGAGTTCGGTACCCAGAGCCGCCGTTCCGCTCACGTTCACGAGAGCCATCTGCCCTTCAGTAGGGGCGGCGGCGGCGGTGTGCGCGAAGATTCCGGTGAACGGCGAGGTGCCGGTGAACATGGAGTCGTCTTCCTTCTTGGCGATCGACTCGCCAAAGCGAGTCACCAGGTAGGGGACGAGCGGTCGGATTGCGTCCTGCTCCACTTCGAGCGTCAACTCATCCAGCGCAGCCAGCTTCTCAGCCGTCAGGGTGACCTGCTTGAAGGTCGCCTTGGTCTGGGTGATCGCCGCCGCCTCTGCGGTGAAGAACACGTCCGGTCCAGCGAGATCCGCGTTGAGCCGCAGAGTCGTCGCGGTCATCGGCATGTTGCGGAAGATTGACCGCGCCACGCCATACCGCTCGACGATGCGGATGATCTCGGCCGACAGCGGGGACGGAACGAGGAAGCCGCCATCGGCGTCCGTACCGATCACCTGATCGGCACGTTCCTGGAACGAGAGTCCGTGCTGCTTGTTGTACAGATTGGTGACCCAGTCGGACAGCGAGTGCATCCGCTGCTCGTCCGTGTCGCCGTAGATAGCCGCGATCGTGCGGTTATCCGGATTCGCGATCTTCGACTCCAGGGCCGTGATATAGGCCTTGTGCTCGTCGAGGGTCTCGCGGAACTGCGAGAAGTCCTTGCAGAGATCCGCGATCTTGTCGCCGTGTTTCGTTTCGATGTCTTCGATACCAGCAAGGATGCGCGTAAGCACATCGTCCGACTTCGTGTGGATGTCGGGGCCAGTCTTTCCTTCTTTACTCATACATCACCTCCATCTCAATTCACGGATGACTACCTAACGCTTCTTCTTCTTCGATGCTTTAGCCTTCTTCGTCGACTTCTTGCTAGCAGCCTTCTTCGTCGACTTCTTGCTAGCAGCCTTCTTAGCGGCCTTCTTCGAACCAGACTTCTTGCCGGAAGATTTCTTGGATCCCAGAACCGTAGCTGCGCGCTTGCCCACCTTGCCAGACTTACTAGCCTTCTTGATGGCCTTGGTGATTCCTCCGCGCTTCACACGTCCCCGTGAGTCCTTGTTCGCATTGATGATGCGCGTCTGCTGGGCCTTGTTCTTGATCCCACCAGCCGCAAGCGCCTTACGCGCCACGCCACCACCAACTCCGCTGCCACGCGGCAGCATCGCGATCTCTTCCGGATCGAAGGCCGGTTCGCCCAGCCACTCCTCAACCCATGATTCAGGTTCGAAGTCTTCGATCGTCATCCTCTTCCTCCATCCCAGCACCACGCTGGGCACCACGAACGGTTGCTAGCCCCGACCTTGAGGCGTTACGCCTCGGTCTACTTGCCGCCGCCCAATCTGTCGAGAATCGAGTCCATGACGCTGTCATGGCGATCCTCTTCTCCTGACTCGATCAACTGTCGCGCACTCGTAACGCGCGTCTTGTCGTCGAGTCGGTCACCGATCATGAGAAGCGCTCGCTCGATGTCGTCGAGGCGCTTCGCGTCGGGTGACACGTCACTCTTTGAGTCCGGGGCCTTCCTCGGCTCGTCATTGTCGTCGGCGTCGATGTCCTGGCCCTTCACCGCCGATTCCCGAATCGAGACCAGGGCGTCGATAGCCGCACCCAGGCGCTCCATGTTCTGCCTGGATAGGGTCGCACCGATCCGCACCGTTGCGGCCTGCACGGCCGACGCCAGGGACAGCAGCGAGCCGTCCGCGTCCAGCTTCGTGAAGTCGAAGTCGACGGTTGCAGCGATAATGCGAACCCAGGCACGCATCGCCACGTTCTCGTCCGTCTGTACCTTGAGATCCTGGGTGAGTTCCTCGGCCAGGGTCTGGCCCAGCCGAACCTCCTCAGTGAGTTCCTCGATCCGCTCCAGGGCTCGCTGGCTGACGACAGGGGCGGGGGCCTTCGCGCCCAGTCCCGGCTCGTCGCCTTCCGGCTCCTCGAACTCGATGGGAACATCGACCTGGATCGACCGACCGAACTGCTCGGTCTCGGCCCAGCCCAGAACGTCCTTCTGCAGAGCGCTCATGTCGTTGATCCCCTCGATACCCTCAGCCTTCATCGCGTAGTTCGCGACGAGCAGGTGCTGATGGGGTTCGGGAATCGACATATCACGCAAGGCGTTTTCGAGACGCCCCGCATCGCCATTGCCGGGGATGGGCACGCACGATTGCTCGAAGAGGACGTTGTCCATGAGGTCGAGACACTTGAGTTCCTCGTTGAACTCCCTCTTCCCCGGCATGAAGCCGACGGACAGTCCCGACAGGAAGCCTTCGCGGTTGAGCTTGTAGATAGTGTCCGCGAACTCGTACACTTCCTTCGGCGCGAACTGGATGCGGGTGAGCATCCTGCCTGGCTCGTGCTTGATGGCCAGGGTTCTGGCGATCGGCGGCATGTGGCTGTTGTGAGCCCAGAGCACGACCGGGTTCTGACCCAGGTAACGCGCAATGCCGTCTTCGTTCCAATCCAGCACACGCGTCTTGTACCGATCGATACCGGTTGTCGACGCACAGTAATCGATCAGTCTCTGATCGTCGTCGACAACACGCTTGCTGATGTCGAACGATCGGTATTCGAACTTCTTCTCACTCATGACCACACACTCCTATGGCATCGGCAATGTGATGCATCCACAGCACCCGCCATTCACCGCTACTTCCGCTGGATGTACCATGCCGTTACTGAACGGCTCGCCTATCTGACGAACCTCGCCATCGTTGAGGTGGCCACACCCGACTCCCCTTGCGGCTCGTGCCGCGATCCACTGATGCTGGTCGATACCAGCAAGACGCATCGCGATCATACGGCCACGGTTCACGGAGCGTGAGAGTTCAGCACGCGCAATCAACTTCGACTTGCTTCCTAGCAGATCGAATACCCTCCGGACCTCACCTGCCTCCACGGCGTGATTCAATACAGGCTTAATAGTCTCCGGAATTTGTGACAATCCCTCAAGCGCAGCGGAATACTGCTCCGGAGGAACGTCCTCGTGCAGCAAAAACTCCCGCTCTAGCTGCAGTTCATCGAAGACCATCTGCCCCGCACGCTCCAATACGTCTCCGACGATTGGGCCGAGCAGCTTCTGAAGTTCCTCGACTTCGTAGTCCACGTTGTAGAAATCCCCGGCGCTGTTACCCGTCAGCAACGTGTTCCCGAGAACTCGCTGCCGCGACTCAAAGAACGCGCGGCTGACCTTTCGTTCGGCTATGGAAATGTAGCTCTGCAACAGTCGGTCGTAGGACCGCCAGTAAACCGCACGCCGGTTGTCGACGTAGGCCGCACGGCCACCGCCAACAGCGGCCACGGCCTTCGGCTTCTTGTCTTCGGGTGGGGTGGCGGTGTCGCTGTCCTTCGTACCCGGCAGCTTGCCGCCGTCCGACTTCGCTCCCTCGGCCGGTCGCCCACCCTCGCCCTGTCCCAGAATCGTCTTGTCCGTCTTGATCTCCTGCAGGCTGGCCGCGCTCTCCGGATCGGCCGGGACCATGCTGATCGGGATCCACCAGTGCTTCATGTGTGGGTAGATCTTCCAAGGCATCTCGAAGTGCCTGATCAGATCGGCCATCGGCACGCCGGCCTTGTTGAGGTCGATCATCTGACCGATGCGTTCGCTCGTAGCCTCGCGAAGGCCGGGAGCCTCAGCCGTCTGGAAACGCATCTCCAGTTCCGGAGCGAAGCGCCGGAAGAACTGCGACCGCATCACGTCCTCGATATACTTGACCTTCGGTACCCAGTTGCTATCAGCGAACAGCCGCATCTCGATCGATGCGGTCGAGTAGTTCGAACGGTTCGGGTCGTTGATCAGGATTCCAGGAACGCCAAAGACGGCTCCGATCTGCTCCCTGCTGAACTGCCTCTGATTGAGGTAGTCCATGTCACGTTGGTTCAAGCCAACCTGTTGGTATGACCACTCGCCGGCCAACACCGCCGTGCGATGCGACTGGTTCACCCCGCCGTACTCTTCCTCGAACTGCGTTGCGATCTGCTCGCGCTGCGGAGTCGTCAGGGGACGCTTGTGAAGCAGAATGCCTCCAGGCTGCGCCGAGTTGTCGAAGAACTTCTCGTTGTACGCCGCTGCCTTCACGTCCGTACGAACGGCGAACATCCCGGCTTCGAGCGGCGACTGTCCCCAGCCATCGTCTTCGGGGTTCGGGTACTTGAAGTGGATCACCTCGTCGAGCCGCAACGGAATCTTCAGCGAGTCGTTGTTCGGATCCGGCATGTACATGTAGCCGATCACGTCCAGCGAGTGCGGACGACGAACCGGGATAGTACGGCGAGGATTGAGCGGCTTCAGGCTGAACGGCGGCTGGTCATCCCCTAACGACTGGTCCATCAACCAGAGCGCATTCCCTGAAAGCTCTAGGTGGGCAAGCGTGGTGAAGATCAGTTCGTAGCGTGACCGACGGATGGCGGGGCGACGGAGGAATAGGTCAGGGACCAGTCCCTCTTTCACCGGTTTGCCGGATGAGATGTTCCTAATCTCGATAGGGATCGAGGCGACGAGCCTGGCGATAGCAGTGACGCAGGCGAACACCCACACCTGCTTCTGGTACGCGTTCCTCTCAGTGACGACTGGCGCACCGGTCATCGGCACGCCTCTCATGAACGAGGAAACGATCTCGTCGAAGTTGGTCCGCTGTTCGAGTTCCACAGACGGGCTCTTCAATTCCCGGCCGTTTGCATCGAACAGCGTCAGGTCGTTTGCCATCTCATCCGCCTCACCGCTCCCCCACAATATCACGACAAACCTGGGTTTTCGTAAGCTCCAGCCAGGATACCGCTGTCCCATCCTCCACGCACGCGGACGAAAGCACCAACTGCCCGTCAGCGTTCTTGTAGATCAGCAGCGCCCCTTCCCACTCGTGCGCGTTGTCGACGATGTTCTCGGCCATCGCCAATAGCGACTCCCTAGCTGCCTTTCCGATGGGGACTAGATTACCCATCCCGCCTCCGCTTCCGCTCCAAATGCCTGTGGTACTTGGCACGATTGCCCCACGTATCCGTCCCCTGGTGACAGGTCACGCACAACGTCCGCGCATTCGACTCGTCCAGAATCAGATCCTTCCTCGCCGCTTGCGGCACCACATGATCGACTTCGAGCTTCGCGCCATCGACTCGCTCCGCACCACACTTGGTGCAGCGATACTTGTCTCGCTTCAAGATACGGCGTCTGAACGCTCGGTACTGCGGCGTCAACCGTACCTGATCCGGCGTCAATGTCCTTCCGCCCTTCCAGCCTGGGGCGGCGGGGCCGCTGGGTCGTCCCTTGCGCTGCGAAGTCCAGTAGCACGTCTTGCAGAGGTCGGTCTTGAAGCATGGCTTGCGCTTGCGGCAGCCGGGGCAGCGGGGGCCTCTCTTCGAGCCGGTCTTCGCGTCGATCCTCCATCGCTTGAAATTCTGCCAACGGATCTGCTGCGCATCGATTCCACGGAACGCATAGATCTTCGCAATGCGTACTGGCTTGTGCCCCATCCATAGTAGAACTCTGATGTTGCCCCATAGGTTATTCCTTGAAGGACTCGATGAAGTCGACACAGATGATTTCGAGGGCACGACCTTCAGGTAAGGCTTCTCCCTTCCATTCTCGGAGCCGAGTGACAGCAGCGGCGATGATTTCTTTCTGGTGCTGCGTGACCTCGATCGGCGGTGCTTGCTCATCCCACTTCATGCAACCACGCCTAGATCCACAAACCCGACAAGCCCTGCCGATTCCTCATGGAAGGCCAAGCACATCGCATCTCCAATGTCAGGCGAATAACCCAGCTTCGCCCTCATGTCGTCTTTCTTGTCCACCACTCGCCGTCCGTCGATGGTGAACTTGTATTCCATCGGCACCACCTCGGACGCGAACCCGTCCACGAGTTCCCGCTCGCAATCGTCCGAGAAAGCTATCTGCCCTGCGTTCACCACATCGGCTAGCTCGAACCACAGCTGGTCTCGCAGCCGAGGATAACGCTCGTCGTCGTACGCTCGATGCGCAACATTGATAGGCACCAGGAGGACGTCCTGATCGATCTTCCCCGCGCCCTGCTGCTCTACTAGCATATCGTACAGCCCCGCACCCACTCCGATCTCGTCAACCTTGACGCACCGAACGAGCGGTAGCTCGCCCAGCATGCCAATGATCCGTCCACACGATTCACCTAACGATGCGCCATGCCATCGATCGATGAACTTGACGTTCCTGCCAGAACGAACAACCGCAGCCGATTGGTCCGCGCCATACCGGGCAACATCAATCCCCATGTGCCAGAGACTGTCCTCGACCTCGAACTCATCTTGGTTGCAGCACTCCTGCACCTGCACCCGGTTCATGAGAGACATCTCGGACTGCTCTGGGAACTCGCCATCAACACGAACCCTGACGATCGGAGATTCGGGTCCGTATTTGCGCTCCATCCTATCGATGTGAGCGTCAGTAACGAGCATCGACTCACGTGCCGAGAATCGCATCGAGTCCCAGAGATGCTGATCCTTGGTGTGAGATTCGTAGAAGATCCCATACGGGATCGTCGGATTGCTAATCATCAACGCCAGGTTGTGCGGCTCCGACATGCCGCCAAGAAGCGCGTCCAGGAACTTGTCCTCTACACCCGACGCCTCATCGACAACGACTAGCATGTCGGTTCTGTGCTTACCCTGAATGGCCTCGACGTTACGCGCCGTACAAGCAATCGCAGACCAGTTCACCGACTCGCCACGTACGCAGATCCGTGTCGCACGCCATTCCAAGAACTGTCTCAGGAAGGGGGAGTTCCTGATCATCTTCTCAAGCTCGCCCCAGAGGACCGTGTTCAGCTGCTTCTCTGTCGGGGCCGTGCAGTGGATCAGGGAGTTCCGGAAGCACACCAGGAACCAGAGGATGGCCATCGCCGCGCCACATGACTTGCCGCAGCCCTGGCCTGATCGAATGCTCGTCCCGAACTTACCACCACCAGAAACGAACTCCTGAATCGACTTCAGCATCTGCTGCTGATGTGGATTCGGGTTCATCCCGATTGATTCGCGAACGAAGGCTACTGGGTCGACGCGCCATCGATCAATGCGCGTGTTGATTTCACGGAAGTCCCCTTCCGTCCACTGATGTTCGGCGAGTGCCATCTAGTGGACGGTCGGCTTCTCGGACTCGGCAGCCTTCTCGGCCTTGGCCTTCTCTCGGCCCTCGACCTCCGGAGGCTTGTCGTGGAACATCCCGAGCGTAGGGGCGTTGATCGTCAGTTCGCTCTTGCGCGCCTGACGCTCGTACTCGCCTAGCTCCTGGCCGACCTGGATGACTTCGAGATCCAAGCGACGCAGGTTCTCAATCGCACGCATGGCTGCGTTGAGGTCGTTGCCGGCCAGCGCCTTCTGTCGGATCACCTCGAACTGGCGATACCGGGTGTCGACCTTCGCGACGTACTTCGGCCACACTTCCTTCGCATCGTGCGACCGCTGCCGTAGCAGCTTCATCCGATACTTGTACTGCCGCTCGGTGAGGTTCAGTTCCTTGCGGATGTCGGCAGGGCCGAAACCAGACGCCAGTAACGCGGCGATACGCCGACACTCGTCGCGTGTCTCCGCAGCCGTTGGCCTGCCGCCCTTGCGCTTGTTCTTCTTTCCGAGATCCAGGACTTTCGACATCACCACCACTCCACTAAGTAAACACGGGACGAGGCCACTACGAGAGGAAGGGTTGTTTCGTTCTGCGGCGTAACCCCGCCCCGTGCTAATAATTGACCGGTACCGACGATTGCAGCTGCCGCACCCTGGTACCGGTCTTCGTCCCACTAGCCTCCGTTGTGCTGCAGACAGCGCGGGTGCTAAGCCAGCGGGCAGCGCCTGACGCTGTCACACAGGAACTATCGTCAGGCGTGATGCTGCGTACTACTTTCTCGGCTTGGTCACGGCGTCGGCCGGGGCTTGTACGTCCTTGCCGGTGCTCGTGCTGCCGGTTCCTTTCGGAACGCCATTCTTTAGACCCATGGTTTCACTCCTTGACTGCGATCCATCCGGCGAAGTTCATACAACGCCAGTAGCAGTCTACTGTTGAGAAGCCAGCCTTTTCCAACAAGTCTTGGTTCCACGAGGCAGTGACCGGCACAAGCACACCATCGAGTGATATGCGCTTACGGTCGATCTCTTCCATCGTGTAGCCATGCTCTTCCTTCATGTCCCAGTATAAGGATGTCCACAATTTTGTCATACCTGCGCTTTCGCCCAGGACTTTCTCGACCATGATGAATGCACCACCAGGCCGAATCGCGTCGTAGATCCGGCGCAAAAGCTCCTGGCGGTAGTTGATCGGCACGAACTGCATGGTCAAGACACTGAGAACCACCGAGCACGATTCCGGATGCACGGGCAACTCATCCACGGTGAGGTCCAGCAACCAGAACCCCGTACCCGCACCATACGTCGCACGACAGTGCTCGATCATTGGAAGGCTACTATCCAGACCAACGTACGTCTGATGCTCAGGCCAGAACTTGTGCTGACCCATCGTCTCGTACATCGCCCCCTTACTGCAGCCAAGGTCGAGTACGTTACTGTAGTCAATGAAGAACTGCGCGGCGAGATCCGTCGTCAGCTTCCGCATCCCTTCGTAGTCGGGAATCGAGCGAGCCAACATGTCCTCGAAGACGGCAACCACCGACTCATCGAACCGCCAGTCAGGCGACGGCTCATGACCTAGCGAGCTTGCCTTTTGCGTGCCTTCGTCGATCCGCTTCACGTCTGCATCCACGACAGTACCTCTTGCCATTGTAAATATATGCGTCTTCATAAGAATGCCCCTTACAGCATTCCGTACGAGCCTGTGCCAACTCCTGAATCACGTTCCGTAACTCCCCCCTAGCAATATTCTCTTTTCGCGTAACCGGCTCTAGGTGTCGAGGGTTGCAACAGTGACGCACCCGGCAAAGATGATCCAAGTCGAGCCCATCAGAGATAGGCCCCACCATGGCTTCATGCACATATCGATGAAGCATAATCATCCGCCCCTTACGCCTGACCTGAGCGTAACCACCGTTGCACCGAGACCCCGTCCATAGCCAACACCCGTCAACTCCAACGTGGATCTTTCGCATTACGAAATACATCTTTCAAGAATCCCCGTCCGGATTGTCTTCGCCACCTCGTACATCATACGGGGCGGCACCGAGCGACCGACCCTTTCCCATGCATCGTAGACGTTGCCCGTTAGCTCGAAGTCCTCTGGGTACGTGTGCAAGACCTTGATCTCGTCAACGGTCAGTCGCCGTCTCGTTCCGTCAACCAATTCAACCATCCCCGATGAACTAAACCATGCCTTCTTCGAAGAACGAATCGCATGAGTCGTGATCGCATTGGCCACCTCGCGCTTCGCGTTGTACCAGGGCCGAGGAACCTTGCGGCTGGTCAGGCCAGGCCGGTGGAAGTAGGCGACATGGGGAAGAACATCTGCCATCACGTACTTCCACGGGAACGGCTGGGGGAATACAGGAGGAAGGCCAAGATCCTTCCGAACACCGATGAAGAACAACCGCTGCCGCCTTTGAGGAACACCCAACCACATCGCATCCAACAACTTCGCCTCTACACGGTAGCCCTGTTCGCGCAGATGGCTGAGGAAGATCTTGAAGTGCCCCTTCGCATAGCCACGAACCAGGCCTAGCGTGTTCTCGGCAACGAACACCTTCGGCTGTAGGTCGTGGACGATACGAGCGAAGTGGAAGAACAGATCGTCCGTGCGCTGTCGCATCTCCGCGTTGTAACGCTTGACCTTCCCCCATCCTTCCTTCTTATGCCCTGCCTCTGAAAAGCTCGCACATGGCGGCGAGCCTTCGAGCACGTCTATCTCCCCTGGTCTTCGTGCTGCCTGTATTTCACTCGCACAAACCAAACGTATGTCGCGCCGATCCAGGGGAACTCCACGGTGATTAACTTGGTACGTACGGGCGGCTTGGGTGCTGAACTCGTTTGCCCAGAGGGTTCGGTAGCCATCCATTTCAAACCCCAGGCACGAACCTCCGCACCCACTGAAGGTAGAGACCACGTTGTATCCATTACGCGGGACGGAATGAATTTCCGCCATCGTCGGAATGACCAGGGCATGCTTACTCGATCCCCCCGATGTCGAAGGTGCAGATGCGACCGTCTTTTCCATGGATTGACCCATACCACCAGATGAGCAACGTCGGTCCTTCTACTCGCACAGTTCGTACAAACCGCGCAACCTCTTGTCCATCCATGGTCCGTAGCTCCATCTGCGTGATCACGGTTCCCGGCTCCATCTCGAACACGCAGTCGTCAGCCGCGATGTACATGACGCCGTCCTCGTCCCGATCGGCCTTCACGTTCTCGACCCAGAACGACCCCTTCACGTACTGCCCGTCGTCGTCCAGGAACATCACGCGCAGTCGGTTCGGCAGGACGTTCAAGACGCCGCGCATGATGATCTGGTTATAAAACTCGCGATCAATCATCGCTGCCTAGCGTTGGCCACTGGAACACTGCATCGCAAGGCTGACCCATGATGTCCCATCCCGTCTCGTAGTGCTTGCCCAAGTCAGGCGTGCAGATCGATCGCGCCATCCGGTTGTAGACGAAGGACACCGCGCGTCCCCCTTCGTTCCATTCAGTCGTCAGCAGCTTGTCGTGCAGGTCGCGTAACCCACTGCCGATCTGGAACGGCGAGTTCCGCCGGTACCATTTGCCCTTACTCCACCAATCCTTGAACGGCGCAACGATCGCCCATTTCTGCCGGGGGGCATTGAAGTCTACGTGGCTCACACACCACGCCCATTTAATAATGGAGCCACCTTCAAAGAAGTTCCGCAGCGCGATCCCGCGCTTCCCCGCCATTCTCTCGTACTCACGATAGTTATCGCCTGCGCCCCTATGCAACGGATTGCGCATGACTCGATCCAGGCATCGAGGGTCCACCCGCATAGCCATCGCAGACTGCCGATTCGTCACGGCCAGTTCGTCAGCCCCCAGGCCAGTGATGAGAATCTCCGACTTCACTTGCGGCAAGACGTAGAGGAACGGATGGCACGTCTGGATCAACGTCGGACGCGGCCCTTTGTGGAAGCGCCATTCGATCTCGCGCATCACACGCGCGACATCCTGGACCAGGGAGTCCAGGTCTACGCTGATCGGTACCTCGTTGAGTTCAACACCGAGACGCTTCGTCATCGACCGTGCGACTTTCAGGTCGTCCGAGATCCGATCGGCAAGGAAGAAGGTGTGACAACGCGGCTTGTGCCCGTTCTCAAGCGCAGCGAATAGAACGGTAGCCGAGTCGACCCCACCCGACAGCATGATCTCGGCCTCGTTGTTCGGGTCAAGGTACCGATAGCGTTCGATGAACAGCCGTCGGCCACGCTGTATATAGTAGGGCGTCACCATTCGTACCCGCAGGACGGACAACGGTGCTTCGTCTTGATGTCGTCGTCAAACGTCTCGAAGTCGTCAGGGGGGACCGCGTCCTCCACGTCCGAGCCCAGGACTCCGATGTCCAAGCCGGGAATACTGACGACGGTATCTAGATCATCGACCGGGATGTCGGCCACGAAGGCCTCCAGCTGCGATTGAGTGAACCGTCCATGCTGCGACGATCGCATCAGCACGAGCCTCTTGGCGGTCTCGCGATCCGGTGCCTCGATCTCGATGACGGGGAGGGGAGGGATCTCGTAGCCTTCCTGCTCCAATTGCGTCAGCGCTTCATCACGGCCACGGCCATCGATGACGTACTGGTGGCCAGCCCAGATCTCGATCGGGAAGCAGAAGCCCTGCTCGATGATCGCGCGCTTGAGCTTGCTCACGTCACGGCTGTCGACCTCCTTCAGGTCGTTGAACTCGTAACCCTGAAGAATCTCCCACGGGATGTGCTTCAGGCCGACAACTTTCGTGATGATTTTTTTCATAAAAAAAGGGGAGCAGGCTCCTCACCTACTCCCCAAACACCTGCCAGGACGGCCGCCCCTCAGTGCCTACCGCCACACCACCACGGCACTCAGTGTACTGTGGCGACATGAGGCGAACAAGATAGTGAACGTATACCGAACGCATGCCTACCCCCTATCGATCGTTGGCGTCTCGAAGAACTTGTCGTTGTATCGCGCGCCGTCTTGCCCCTTGAAGTATTGATAAGCCGATCGATACCAGTCATCGATTGCCGTGCGACTCGACCGCCACTTGCCGCGCGCCTTCCATGCAGGGAACTCGTACAGCTGAATCCATTCCAGCAACTCGTCTCGGTTGGAGCGCGAGTAGAGGATTATCTCTTCGATACCGCAAAGACATTCCGGCGATGCGTACGTGACGATCTGGCCAGGAGGGAACTCGCTCGATGCAACTTCAGCAATCTTAGCCATCCATCATCTTCCGCCTCGTCGTGTCGATACGATCGACTGCGGCCTCAAGCGCCAAGAGCACGTCATTGATCTCGTCAGCTTCGTTCTTCCAGCAAGCTTCCATGTCTAGCACCGCTAGATCACCGACGACTCCCACCACCTTCCGCATCAGCTTCACCGGGTCGGCGCTCTTGACGTTCCGATTCCCACGTAGCTGCTCGCGCAGCTGCGATACGCTCCATCCATGGTCCGTGGACCGGATGGCCCAGGCCCTGAGAGCCTTCTTGTCCTTGGCCTTACCGCGCCGGGTGATCTCGCGCCAATGACCGTAGCTCAACATCGGGTACTCGTCCCGCAACGGCCGGTCGATCCTGGACACCACGCGGTAGGCGTCCTTCACGGTCTCGTAGTGTTGCTTGATTTCGCCAGCGAACGCCTTGAGCGTCGCGGTCTGGCTGGTGAGGTTCGGATCATGGAAGTCCAACCGACAGATCCTATTGGCGAGGCAACCGAGTAACCAGTTCGCCTCCGTCTCGTAGCCGACGATCTCGATGCCGACGTTCACGCAATCTTCCCAAATTACGACGTGCTCGATTTGTTCCTCAACATCCACTTCTCATACCTCCGCTCGTGGGAACTAATCTCACTCTCCACATCAATCCCATACTTGCGCTGGAAGGTGTAGATGCCGATACGGTGCCGCTCAACATGGTGCATCCGGCACACTGGGTAAGTACGTCGGTCCGTCCCGCGTCCAGATCCTCTGGATGGGTGGTGGTCGGGGTCGCTGGGCACCCTTCGGCACACAACGCACGGCTGCTTCCGCATCCAATCAAGATATTTGCTGTCCTGCTTCCCACAGGTATCTAGCGACCCAGTACGCATCTGCTTCATCCGGCTTCTCAATCCCCACTGCCTCGTATGCACCGCGCAAGCTCAACGCCTTAATCTTCTCTCCCTCAACTGGAGGGACCGCTCTGCGTAGCAACGCCTGCCACTCGGCAGGATAGACCTTGATGTACGGCCATCGATAGTCGGTCGCACGTTCCTCGAACATCGTCCGGATACACGCAAGCTTCTTGGCTACATCCATCCCCCTGCTCTGCGGATCTTCGAGGGCCACCGACAGTCGCCCCTTACACGAAACCCAAAGTCGCCTGTACAGTTCCATCAGTTCGTCACGCAGAAGTTCGCGTCGCGCCTCGAAGTCCAGCTTCGCGCTCACCTTGATCACGCCACTGTCCTTGCGCTTGCCGTTCGTGAGCAAACACCAACCGGTAATGATCGAGCCTGGGTCGATGCCCAGTATGTTTACGATGCGATCGGACATACGTACCTGTCCGGTAGATCGAGCAAGATCCGCTGAAGCGTATCGAACTCAAGACACGTCTCCGTTAAGTGGTTGATGATCTCTATACACCACCTGAAGCTCCACGGATCAGCGTGGCCGTTGTCGTCTTCGAACCAGGCCTTGACTTCCTCCCACTCCTTGTCTCGCCGCGTAGGATACTTCCTGACGCCCTGGCTGGGCGCGAGGGACGGGTCGATGCCTCGCAGGTATAGACGTAGCGCATCGTCAACAACTGCCAACACCAAACGCAACTCGCCCAGTAGGAAGCGAGTGCCATGGTGCTTCCGGTACTGCTCCGTGCCTTCGAGTGTCACACCGACTGCTCGCTCGATCCGTGCGCGCTCGGAAGCATTCAGTATAAAGCATCGTTCCGGTTCCGGCTTCGCCAGTCCCCCGCGCCCATAGACCGCAGGCGTCCATCTCCAGGGAGATCGATTACCTTGCCCCTTCTTGCGCGGCGTGGAAGCGACGGTGGTGGACCGCGCAGAGCCATTCGACTTCGAGCGGCTTCGAGTAGTCTTCGTGATGCGCGTGGACTTTTTCCGCTTCGCAGCCATCAACCCGACATCGACCTCGCACCAAGTCGCCCCTGACAATCGCACGCCATACCACGCCATACGCCTGTCGCTTCTCTTTGTTCTTCTCGTTGTAGGTACGCCGGTACTCGACATCCTGCCGATTGCCGCGCAAGCGATCGTACTCGCGAACTGAGTCGTTCTCCCGCCGATGGCGACGGACATCCGACTTCGTACATTCCTTGCACTTGTTCAGATGCCCATCCGCCATCCCCTTGTGGCAGTAGAATTGTACGAGGGGTCTTACCTCCCCGCACTTGAAGCAGCGCTTTCTTACGCGACGAACGGCCACAACCCCGCCCCGGCCGCGAGCAATGGCCCCACCCAAGCAAACGGGATGTCGTCGTCCGCTGGCGGCGCGAGACCGGGGCCTTGGTCTCCTTCGGCGGCTGCCGCCGCTTGGCCTTCTTCGTCTTCCGACCTCGGCCTGGGCCGCGCGAGGAACTTGATTTCGTCGATGACGACTTCAACTCGATCCCACCCTCCCTCTTCCGGCTTGTCGGACTGTAGCCGACCTTCCACATACACAAGCGAGCCGCGTTGCAGATACTGCGCGCAGTTGTCTGCGGTCTTGCCGAACGCCGAGATCGAGAACCAGTACGGAACCTCCTGCTTCTCGCCGTCCTTGTTCACCCAAGTATGGTTGCAGCAGATCCGCATGCGACAGTACGAACTTCCGTTCTTCGCAATTTTCTTCTCAGGATCTTTGCCGATCCTTCCTACTAGAATTGCCTTGGACAGCATCAGTAATCCACCTCCAGCAACGCTGAAACCTCAGCGAGCATTGCCTTCACGTCGACATTTTGGCCCTCAGCAGGACCGCTCTTAGTCTCTTCAGGTTTCGGGGCAGTGATCTTCACGTACCCATCCTTCCATGAGATGTAGACAGTGGTCGTGAGCCGGCACGCGATGTCGAGGATCGCATCCTCGCTTGCCTTCGCGTTCGCCTGTCTGCGCACAACGGACACCATCTGGGCGTACGTCGTGTTCATGAAGTTGATGTTCAGCCCGTACGGCATCGCACGATTCGCAGCCCTCTCCTTCCGGGGGTTCTCCTCTTTCTTGGCGGTCTCGACCGGCAGGTCGTCGGGGATGATCACGCTACCGGGGCTGCACCAGAACTGAGCCTTCCCGTCGTACTCATCCTTCTCGGTGAACTTGCCGTGGACACGACACCCTGGCCGCAGACCCTCGCCTTCACCCGGCAGCCGCTCCATGTCACGGGTCCAGACTGTTACGCACACGCGCTCGCCATCTATCTCCGCATCGAACTTGCAGTTCCTCTTCCCGGCCTTGGTCTTGTGAAGCTTGCCGTTGGTAAGAACCTCGACCTCCATGTCTCGTTCGTTATCGCCCATTCACCCTTCCTCCTTGCTCTTCAGCCGCAGAAGCCTCCGTGGCTTACCCTTCCATGAATACCTCCCCGCGCTATTGGGGAGGATGCCGTACGCCGCTTCACCGATCGCATCCTTGATCTTGTTCTCGGCTTCGGCGCGTCTCGTAGCCGACTCCTCTTGATCCTCGATCGCCTTGGCACGCTGCATGTCCCACGACAGCGACTCGGTCTCAAGCTCAGTTACCTCGTCTTCCCATTCGGGATGCATCGCTGCGACAGCTTGAGTCGTGGCGGGATGCCCGTCGATCTCTGGAGGCTCGCGGTTCTGTATGCGTGCCCAGAACCGTTGTTCAGCAGCAACGAGCATCTCGCAGAAGCTGTCGTCACGAGGGATGAAGAACGTCCGATACTTCTGACCACCGATGAGCGCGGCAAACCATGCGTACTGATAGTTCATCACGATCATGTAGTGGAAGACCTGGAGCAGGTAGCTCTTCGGCACGCGGCCATACTTCCACTCGCTCTCCTTGAAGAGGCCGGCCGTCTTGATCTCCAAGACGCCCCAGCCCAGCTTCGGATCGTAGACGTGGCCATCGGGTGTGGCCAACATCCACTTGAGCGTTGGGTGACGACGGATCGACCATTCCGGATCGGTGTGAACGGACAGGCCCTTGTCATCACGGAACGTCTTGAGGAGTATCGGCTCTTGCTCGATGCCCCAGTACCGAGGACCGTATCGATCTTCGGGGTGCGTGTAGACTTCTTCCTCAACGTCGACCAGCTGCCCAGTCTTCTTGAGGTATAGTTCATAACGGCTGCCGTACTTACGGGTGACGCCAGCGATAATGCCGGCGTCGGTTCCGGTAAGACCCAGCATCCGCTTCGTCTTCCACTCGTCCCTCGAACCGCAACGGACGAGCTTCGATTCAGTTGTTAGTGTCGGGGTTTGCTGCAGCATCCAAGCGCGCCTCCAGAACGATACAACCACGTCGCGAACTAACGAAAACCGAAGCACAAAGTCAACTCCCCACCGCACACTGCTCTTGTAACAGAATGGTAGCAGTTTGTTTTAGGTATGGCACATTGCTATACTGGTCTATCAACAATGAGG
>Ga0307378_10004156_pt1 | contig 20827 bp, 11 predicted proteins | sample UN1MG_FD_202238 | JGI IMG/M metagenome (GOLD analysis project Ga0307378, IMG submission 202238) | Soil microbial communities from Risofladan, Vaasa, Finland - UN-1 | ecosystem: Environmental > Terrestrial > Soil > Coastal area > Acid sulfate soil | place: Finland: Risofladan, Vaasa | collected... | reverse complement strand
GGCTGCCGGTTATCTGTTATCCATCCTGTTGTTTTTTATCCTTAAGCCGCTGATCATAAAAGACAGTATTGAGCAATCACCGCTGTTTGTGAGTTATCTTTACCTGATCCCTCCTCTTATCCTTTTCCTTCTTCTGTTCAGCATATTTGATTCGTACAACAGGGCACTCTTCAATGCTACCTACGGCACATTCCTTACAGAAATCTTTCAAAGGGTTGTCATCCTGATAATAATCCTGCTTTTTATCGCCAGCCTGTTAAGTTATCATTCATTTGTTCTTCTTTATATATCTGCATTATGTCTTCCGGGGATATTGATCTTTTATCCCCTTATCCTGAAGAGGCAGGTTTTCATGAGGGTTGAACCCGGCTTCATTGACAGGAAATTAAGGAAAGAAATAGTGAATGTCAGTTTGTTTGGCATCATCATAGGTTTCAGTAATATTATCATCCAGAGAGTTGACACTATCATGATCAACTCGATGATAGACCTGAGCGCTACAGGTATTTATTCAATTTCTCTGCTGTTCGGAAGTATTGTATCTCTCCCGTCAAGGTCCATTAACAGAATATCCACAGGAGTTATTTCAGATGCCTGGAAAATGAATGATACAGGTACTGTAAAGTCAGTTTACTATAAAAGCTGCCTGAACCAGACAATTATCGGAGGACTGGTCTTTGCGGGAATATGGGCCAATATTTCGAATGTGTTCCATATCCTGCCTTCAGAATTCCTGAGCGGTAAATACGTAATATTCTATTTCGGGCTCTCTGCCCTTCTTTCCATGATGTCGGGAATCAGCTCTTCAATAATCAATCTTTCAAAAGATTACAGATATAACACATGGTTCACACTCGCTTTCGGTGTGATGGTTATTGTTACCAACCTTGTCCTTATCCCGGCATACGGAATAACCGGAGCCGCCATGGCCGCATTGATATCAAACCTCTCCTACCACCTTATGCAAATGATATTCCTGTATGTCAGGTTCAGACTATTCCCTTATGATTTTAAAATAGTGATTGTCCTGCTTATAGCGTCAGCAGCCTACCTTTTGAGTCTCCTTCTTCCTGAGCTTCCCAATTTTATAATTGATATATTTGTGAGAAGCATCCTGATTACAATTGTATTTGGTACACTTATAATCACTTTGAGGGTTTCAAAAGATGTCGATGATGTTAAAACTATGATCATTGGCAGGATGCGTTCATTTTTCAATAATAAATCGTGATATGAATATTTACCTTGTCGGATATATCCCTCAGTATTTCTTCACCAGGAAGCATACCAATTTCTGGCCGTGGAGCTACCTTGCGGAGACCTTCAGACAACTGGGTTACAAAGCATATCATGTTAATGTCGACAGGATAGATCATAAGAAGCCGGCCCTTTACATCTGCTGGAACAGCCCTGACACCATTGAACTTATCAGTAAATATAAGCCTCATAAAGACAGCATACTTATACAAAAGCTTACAAGCTTTGACGCAAGCCCCGAAAGCCAGGGCAGGGAATGGACATCCGATCCGGTCAGTTTCTTCAGGGAATGGCACTGGCCGCAGTACCAGAAGCTTGAATTGCTTAACACTTCCGGGTACCGGTTTTATGCGTTTGGCGCAAGGACAGATACAGAGAGCTTCCCTGAAAAGAAAAAAATTGCTGATAAATATAAGGACCGGATTTTCTGGATCCCATGGGGAACAATGACAGTATCGTACCAGGACATACTTAAAAGTAATCCCATTACGGATAATTTCAAATACGATCTTGCTTTTGTCGGTTCCCGCTGGGGTTCGCGTTACAGGGGAAATATCTCTGAATGGGATACATACCTCCAGCCTCTTATTGACTCTGCGGGGAAGAGTTTCATTGCCGGCCGCGGAACTAGAAGAGGTGCTGTTTCCGTAGAAGAGCACGTTGAAGCTCTTAAACAGGCTGCTTTATGCCCGATAATCCACGCAACATCCTGGAAAGTTGAAAAAGGTATCATGGACAGGTTCTGGACAGTCTTTTCCCTTGGCAGGTTTGGTGTAACAGATAATGAAGGTATCCTGAGTTTCTACGATGAGAAGGAGGTGGTGCTTGCTCTGTCGCCAGAAGAGTACATTGACAAGAGCCTTTACTACATGAAGAATCCCGTCATGCAGAAACCTTATATAGAATCTGCCCTCCGGCTGATCAGGGAAAAATATAACCAGCACGAAGTCTGGAAAACAATATTATCGAAGATTTTTTCGGAATAGCATGAAAATCTGCCTTTATAATTCATTTGAATACAGAGATGAAGGATCATTTGATAAAACCATCTGGGTTCCTCTTTCAGGTGATATTGTTCACATTGTCGGGTTCTTCATGAAGAATAATGAGGCAGATATTTCTCTACGTATCGAATCGATTTTCAAAAAATATTTTACGGACGAAGCAGTTCAGAATATCACCTTTTTCAATGTTGAAAAACCTGCTCCCGCAGGGAAGGAAAGGCTGGTTGCTTTCTATTCACAGAGCGACACTCTCGCAAATAATACACTTTGTCTTATTTCTGAAAATCCCGGCTATAAGTTTATTAATTATATCCCGGCAGGAAAGGCAGAAAATGCAGATACATTTTTTGACCGGAAAAACATTCCTTATCACAGATACTCTTACCCTCACCTCAAAGTTACACAGCCGGATGTAATGGTACTGTACAACGACTGGACAAAAGCGACGATAAGAATAATATCCCAGTGTCATTTACTTAAGATCCCTGTTGTGTGCATTCAGGAATCGATAATTGATTTTGGTGATTCCTTCAGGAGGATGCAATATGCTGATGATGTGATGATACAGGGTGTGAGATCAGCAACTTTAATGCCGCGGAAGCACTTCTACCTGACCGGCAATCCAAGGTATATTTCTGCCGGCAAGCAGGACAAAACTCCTGAATATGCATTGATTAACTGTAATTTCACATACAATATTTTCGAGGAGGTCCGCACAGCATGGCTTGATGATGTGACCTCAGCGCTCGATGAACTTGGAATAGACTATCTTATTTCCCAGCATCCGAGAGATAAAGGTGATCTCGGCAGATATAAAAATGTGATCAGATCATCGAGCACCGGGATGGACGAACAGCTCGGGAAAGCAGGTTTGCTCATAACCCGCTTCAGCAGTCTTATTCACGAAAGCCTTATCCGGAGAGTGCCTGTGGTTTATTACAATCCGCACTATGAACATATGCACTATGATTTTGGATTTAACCCGGAGTTTCTGAGGATTGCCACAAGGAAAAATGAACTGAAAGAACATTCTTCGGCACTTTATAAAAAAAACATATCGGGTAAAAACCTTGAAATATATCTCAACGAACATTGTCTGCCGGCTCAGACGAGACCTGTTTCAAATATAAACTACCTGTTGGCTGAAAATACTTTCAGCGAAGTAAGATTAACCTTTTCAGATCTTCTTCATCTGTACATATATCAGCCTTTTATCTTAAACATTGCGATGAAGGTAAGAAAGGCTTCAACCAGGTCGTCTGAACCTGAAAATTGACTCTGCGAGCAGGAAATCATCCTCATAATCAATATCGAGAGACTCCGTACGATCCGTTTCAAACAAAAATGGTTCAGCCCCTATACGATCTTCAAACTTCAAATAGTTCTCCCTGCTGTTTATGAATATTGCGCTGTTGATCTCGAAAAGCGGTTCCACCTGCTGGGACCTCGGCCATCTGAGTTTTTCCCTCTTATAATTAACCGGTCCTCCTTGTTTGTACCAGACATGTACTCTTATCGGAGTGACCGACATCAGCGAATCATACTCACCGCTTTTAATGACCCTGAAATATTCATTTATGGCTTTTGTATACACTTCTTCACCTGTAAATGGCGATGTAACGTGTGTCCACAGGATATGAGGTTCGCTTATGATTTTAGCTGTATATCTTATCAGGTCGTCTGTACTGGCATCGGATGAAGCCAGTTCAGGGGGTCTGTTGTCGATCCTGATCCTGCTGCCGTAAGGTTTTGATACATCAATAACCTTGGGGTCATCGGTGCTAAGCACTATCGTATCAATAAGAGTGCTCCTGACAAGCTGATCGAGCTTGATCTTCAGCAGTCCTCCCTCAATTCCGGCAAACTGCCTGGTATTTTTGTCCTTTACTCTTTCGCTGCCTGCTCTGCATGGCAGGAAACAAGTCACCTTCATAATGGTTATTTTAACTGGGTGCTTCCGGGATCGTGCAGAAGTTTTGAGATACCTCCGTCGTATTCAATATATGCTCCTGTAAGGAATACATTCCTTTCGCAGAGTGTAAGAATGAGTTTTGACAATTCCTTCGGGTCTCCGATCATATCTGCAGGATGGAATTTTTTCAGCTGGTCATACTCGGCTTTTGTAAGGCCTGCCTTCAGCATGGGAGTGTCAATTGCTGCAGGAGCAATGCAGTTTACCATGATATCAGGTGCAAGCTCTAGTGAGAGATTCTGTGTAAGTGTTCTGATGGCTCCTTTGGTTGTGGCATAAAGAACAAAATCTTTCTTGCTTTGTTTGGCATGGATGCTTCCTATAAAGATAACACTTCCCCCCTTCAGGTATTTATGCAATCTCTGAACAAGCATGAATCCTGAGATGATATTTACATTGACACTCTCAAGCCAGTCGTCATATGTGAAGTCCTTGAATTTCTTCTTTATCTGTACGGCTGCATTATTGATCAAAGCATCAATTTTTGTTATTCCTGCTTTTTTTATTGTTGCTTCAATTGTCCTGACGGCATTCTCAACTTTGCTCAGATCGGTTGTGATCTTAATATCAGCGTTTGAGTACGATTCTCTCTTGTCAGTGCCGATGACAAACCAGCCTTCATCCCTGAAGAAATCAACCATGGAGCTTCCGATTCCTCCAAGGCATCCGGTAATTAAAATGACTTTCCTCTTCATATAAATTTTAAATATTTGATTTAAGCATTGATATTGAATTCAAATGTACATTTTTCCATGCATTATGGCCGGTATTTGTATTATGGCTCAAAAGGATGCAGTTATCCATTTTTCTCAGTACGGATCCGGAAGGGAGAGGTTCTTCTTCATAGACATCAAGACCGGTATAGCTTACTTTCCTGTTTACGATGGAAGCCGTAAGATCATCTTCATTGACAATAGGTCCGCGTGCCGTATTGATTATTATGACCCCGTCTTTCATTCCGTTTATCAGTGATCTGTTCACAAGGTGATGGCTGGTCGGATTAAGATCGCAGTGCACGGTGATCACATCGGAAAGTGCAAGGAGGATTTTCAGATCAACTCTTCTGCCATAGAATGTCCTGCCCTGTTTCCGGAGCTCTTCATCACTTTTAATGTCATGCCATATCACATTATCGCAAAACACCGATAATTTCCTTGCGACTTCCGAGCCTATATTGCCATAACCGATTATACCTATCGTGAGTTCATTCAGGGTATAGCCTTTCGGCTTGAACCATTGACCGTTGTGCATCAGCCTGTTATTCTCTTCTATTTTACGGAGAATTGAGAGCATAAGACCAATAGTGCTTTCCGATACAGGTATTGTAAAGGCATTTGGCGTATTCAGCACTCTTACGCCTTTTGATTCTGCATAGGCTTTGTCAATGGAATCAATACCTGTGCCCCATTTTACAATGAGTTTAAGCGCAGGTGCGGAATCGATGACCCGTTTTGTTATCCTGTCATCGCCGCAAATTATACCCTCAATACCTTCAGAAAGGATTTTTATCATTTCGTCTTCTTCGAATCTCTCCTCCACCTTCGGAACTATCACATCAAAACCAGCAAGAAGATCCTTATACTCATCCCATTCGATCTGCAAATATGGAGCTGTAACAGCTATCTTTTTCAATATCATTTATTTTAAAGACACACGAAAATGCCTGTAATACAATACTATAAAAAACGTTTCCCTGATAAGTTAACGTATGTAAAAATAACTATTTTTGTTTTATCTTTTTTCAAATTGATTTTATCGGTAGATAATGAAGAAAATAAAACTGTCAGATTACGGTGTATATTTTATTGCTGTTGTCATTTTCGCAGCACTTTCATATATATTTTATTTTCCTGTCCTTGAAGGCAAGAGACTGGTAACCAACGACAACAACGTTTACAGGGCATCGGCGAGGGAGGTCATTGAACATCGCGAGAAATATGGTGAAGAGCCTTTATGGACGAATTCGATGTTCGGGGGGATGCCTGCGTACCAGATCTCTGTCAGATATAAAGGAAACCTGGTAAGACCCATAATGTATTTCCTCCAGGGATTCAGAATTCCTGTTGCTGCTTTGTTTCTTGCCCTTCTCGGTTTTTACATCCTTCTGGTCATTTATGGTGTAAATCCCTGGCTCTCGATACCGGGGGCGATAGCATTTGCCTTCTGTTCATACAATTTCATAATAATTGCGGCGGGCCATTATACTAAAACATACGCTATTGCTTATGTGGCACCGATGCTGGCAGGAATAATCCTGGCAATGAGGAAGAACAGGCTGGCCGGAGCAGCGATAGCGGGAATCTGTCTTACTTTTGAGCTGATATCCAATCATTTGCAAGTCACTTATTATGCCCTTATAATAGTCATCATCTATGGGATTTCTGAATTATTCTATGCAATTAAGGAAAAGAAAGTCCCCGGTCTGATGAAATCGCTGGGTGTTCTGATAATTGCTGTAATACTGGCGGCAGGTTCAAATTTCACCCATCTCAATACGACAAGGGAATATACAAAATATACGACAAGGGGAGGGTCAAATCTCAGCAAGGATGAAAACACTTCAGGTCTTGACAGGTCGTACGCGACCGGGTGGAGCATTGGCATAAATGAGACGCTTACATTGCTCATTCCAAATTATATGGGTGGAGGCAGCGGTTTTCATTTTGACCGTGAAACGGAAACATACAAGACCCTGCAGAGATATAATGCGGCGCAGTTAGCCTCTGTTTTCAGCAAATACCGGGGTGATCAGCCAAGCACTTCCTCAGTTTATGCCGGGGCAATAGTGATATTCCTTTTTGTGCTGGGTCTGTTTCTTGTAGAAGGCCGGGAAAGGTGGTGGCTGCTTGCAGCGACAATATTGTCCATCTTTTTGTCGTGGGGAAGGAATTTCATGCCTCTTACCGATTTCTTCCTGAATTATTTCCCGGGTTATAATAAATTCCGGGCTGTATCAACCATCCTGGTGATTGCGGGATTTACCATACCGCTGATGGCCGCACTCGCCCTGAAGAATGTTTTTCAGAATGTGATTGACAAAAAGAGATTCAACAGGTCACTTATATGGTCCGCGGGAATAACCGGAGCAGTCTGTTTGTTATTCACTATCCTTCCGCGTTTTGGCGGAAAATTCATTTCCCCTCTTGACTATCAAATATTTGAACAGTTGAGGATCACTCCCGATATCCAGTCCACACTGGAATCAGCACTGATCTATGACCGCCAGAAGATGCTCCAGGATGATGCTTTCAGATCCCTGATCTTCATTGTTCTGGCAGCTTTTATGCTCTCCGCATATTATTACAAAAAGATCGGAATGAAGCTTGCCGCTGGAATTCTTGCATTGCTGATCCTTGTTGATATGTGGCCGGTGAGCAAGAGATACCTTGACAAGAATAATTTTGAAAAAGTTACAGCTAAAACCGAACCCTACCCTATGACAGCTGCCGATAAGTCTATACTGCAGGATAAATCTCCAGACTACAGAGTTCTCAACCTGACTGTTTCTCCTTTCAATGATGCATCAACATCCAACTACCATAAATCAATCGGAGGATACCATGGTGCCAAGCTTCAGATCTACAGTGAATTAATAGAGAACTGTCTGACACCCGAAATAAATAATTTCATATCCACTTATGAGAACTACAGGGATTCAGATGAGCTGCAATCAAGACTGTCCGGCAGCATTGCGACAGCAAATGCACTTAATATGCTCAATGCAAAGTATATAATTGTCAATTCTGAAGGAATGCCCCTGGTCAACGGGAACGCGCTTGGGAATGCGTGGTTTGTGGAGAGTTACAGGATCGCAGAAAATGCAGATGAGGAGATAAGCCTGGTAAACAGCTTCAGTCCTTCACGCGAGGCGCTGATCGATAAAAGCTTCCGACATCTTCTTACAAAGGAGAGCTACCAGGCTGATAGTGCCGGAAGAATTGAACTTACATCATACAGGGCCAATGAACTCATATATGATTTCGCTTCAGCTTCTGACCAGCTGGTGGTTTTCTCCGAGATATATTATCCGGCAGGATGGAAATCTTACATTGACGGCAAAGAGGTGCCTCATTTCAAGACAGATTATGTTCTGAGAGGGATTGAAGTGCCGGCCGGAGACCATGAGATCATCTTCAGGTTTGAACCGGAATCTTACCGCAATGGCACAAGGATTTCATTTGCAAGTTCATTATTGCTGATCCTTCTTTCTGCAGGTTCATTATTCATTACCATCCGCAATAAAAAACCCACAACCGCATCTGATGACACCGGCGAATAAGTGTCTGGTTTGTGACAGCAGCGATATTGCATTGAATCTCACCTGCAGGGATCATCTGACAGGCAGTGAGAATTTTGATATTTACTCATGCAGTAATTGCGGTTTTCAGTTCACCATGAATCCCCCCACTGAAAAGGAGATTGAAAAATATTATGACACCGGGGAATATATTTCACACAGCGATACAAAAAGAGGAGTGACAAATACCCTGTATCATTTTACGCGCCGCCTGATGCTTCACCGCAAAAGAAACATTATCAGGCGGGCAACAGGACTGAAAACAGGAACTCTTCTTGATATGGGATGCGGTACAGGCTATTTTGCCGGATTTATGAAAGAAGCAGGCTGGCAGGTTACGGGACTGGAAGCAAACGAAAAAGCCCGCAGCTTCGCAAAAGAAAAATTCAATCTTGAAATATTAAATGATTCTGAACTCTCGTCATTTGATGTGAATTATTTTGATTTCATCACGCTGTGGCATGTATTTGAACATTTTCATGATCCTGTGAATTATATGGCAATGATAAAAAGTTTGCTCAAGCCGGATGGAAAGTGCATTATTGCTATGCCCAATTGCAGTTCATTCGATGCACGGCATTACGGAAAATTCTGGGCAGCATGGGATGTGCCAAGGCATCTGTGGCATTTCACACCGGATACTTTCAGGGCATTTACTGAAAAAAACGGTTTAAAGATAATCCGTATAAAGAGCCTGCCCGCGGATGTATTTTATATTTCCATCCTAAGTGAAAGATACAGGGGCGCAAATTTACCTTTCATTGCAGGTATGATAAAAGGGCTTAGGTTTGCGATGCTGGCATTGTTCAGTAAGAAGAGGAGCAGTTCGGTGATATATGAGCTTGAGCTCGTCCCGTAAATCTCGTTCTCTCATTCATTTACCTCATCTTCCAACCCCCCTCTCTGCTTTTTTTGTCACACGTACTCACCCCCCCAACCCCCCTCTCTGCTGAAGCAAAGAGGGGGGCTAAGATACTGAATATGAATATATTCCTCCTCTTTTGGTCACATGTACTCACCCCTTTCCTTCGCACTCCCTGCAATCTGGCTCCTTCGCTAAAACAGCTCCCGCTAAGGCGGGACAGGCTCACCGGGCTGTTTCTTAACGCTCGGTCCGCTCTCTGCTTTTTTGTCACATGTACTCACCCCCCCAACCCCCCTCTCTGCTGAAGCAAAGAGGGGGGAGGTTTGGTATATTAATTTTTTGAATTTTATATATTTACATTGTGGATTTTAAAATATGTCGAAGTACAGAAAATTTGATTTCACAGAAATTAAAAAGCATGCACGGGAGCTCAGAAAATATATGACTGAGCCAGAAAAAATTCTATGGGTTGAACTAATGGGAAGGAAACTCTCAGGATTTAAATTTTTGAGACAGCATCTTATTATTTATAAGGGTAATCTTATAAGATACAATTACTTTATTGCTGATTTCTATTGCTATGAAAAGAAAGCTGTAATTGAGCTTGACGGACCTGTTCATGATACTTCTGAAGAATATGACCAGTTCAGAGATTCAGAATTGGAGGAATTAGGTATAAGGATTCTAAGAATCAAAAATGAAGAATTACATAATATGGCTAAAGTGCTGAAAAAGATACTGGCATATTTAGCATAACTACCATAATATAAATAAATTACACAAGTCAGTCACCCCCCTCTTTGCTTCAGCAGAGAGGGGGGCCGGGGGGGATGTTGACCCAGAGAGGAGGGCCGGGGGTGAATACATGTAATAAAACGTTCGGGTTCTCTTTTTCTTGCCTTTGTACCTTTGCACCTTTGCACCTTTGCACCTTTGTACCTTTGCGCCTTTGTACCTTTGTACCTTTCAATACCTGTCCAGCCACCGGTATCTGCGCGCACTGTCGCCGAATTTCAGGGCTATTGTTATTTCATGGGTTCCATATGTGACACGCTGGATCTCCTGGAGCGTGAAATCAAATGAATAGCCAAACCAGAGATTCTGATATTTGAGGCCTGTTGAAGCGATAAGGGCTCCGCTGGTTCTGAAGGCCAGTCCCGCCCAGAATGCCTGGTTATAAATATATGTTAATCCAATATCAGCCTGAGGTTTGAACTGTTCCGACATCATTAAAAGGAACGATGGCTGAAGCTCTGTATATGTATTTGGGTAAAAACTATAATTTCCGAACAGGTAGTAGTGCCTGTTTATCTTAATATTTTTATACGTTCCGTTGCCTATCTTTCCGGCAGCTTCGAAAAGCTGCTCTGCTGAAAATCCTACACTGTACCTTCCGTTCAGAAGATAGACTCCGAAAGAGGCATCCGGCACAAACATCCCGCGGCGCAGGTTGCTGTATAGCAGAGGTTCAGCAGGATCTTCAAAATCTATCTCACTTTCATCGATCTTATAATGATAGCCGGTAAAGGCAAGTCCAAAAGAAAGCTGAGTGGTGTTTCTCAGCCACATGTGATATGAATATGAGGCCTGGAAACCGGTCCTGTGGATTATTCCGTTCTTGTCGCTGAAGATATAACCTCCCAGGCCGATCTTGCCGTCTGTCTTCGGCCTGTAAACCTGCTTCCTGACGGTTGCCTGCTTCAGTATATAGCTTCGTTTCAGCATCCTGGTCTGAAAGCTGAAAGAATATGTCCTGGGCGCTCCGTAGTAACCTACCCACTGCTCCCTGGCAGTTAGGTTGACACTTGTATAACCATCGCTTCCTGCAACAGCCGGATTAATCAGGAACTTATTATACAGGTACTGACTGTATACCGGTAGTTGCTGCCCGGCAGCCAGGCCTCCCGCCATCAGGAATAACAATATATGTATAAGTCGCTTCACAGGGGCTGCTTTTTTATCTTACAATAGTTATGTTGCCTACAATTGGTTTTGTACCGTTATTAAGATCAATGATATAATGATATGAGTCAACCGGCAGAAGTCTGCCATTGCTTCTTCCATCCCACGGCTGAGGATATCCTTTCTCTGATCTCCAGACAGTCTCACCCCACCTGTTGAAGACCCTTATCTCAGCATTCGGATATATTTCGATCAGCCCGATGTTCCAGACATCATTAATAAGGTCTCCATTGGGCGAGATGGCATTTGGTATAAGGAGACATGCCTCGTTGACCGGTTCAAGGTTGATCGAATCAGTAACCGAGCACTGGTTCATATCAGATACGGTCACAGTGTAAAGGCCGCTGTTAATGTCTGTAATAGTACTTGTTGTCGAATTATCGGACCACCTGTATGTATAATCCGTTCCAATCACACCGCCGGTCACAGTAAGACTTATACTGCCATCAGGAGTATCAGGACACCATGGCTGGGTTGTTTCGAAGGTTAGCTGTATCGGATCAGGCTGCGTTAGGGTAAATGAGGAATCAGCAAGGCATCCGTTCGAATCGGTGATAATAACACTGTAATCTCCAGCCGGCTGGTCATACCTGTTCTCTGAAGTCTCTCCGTCGGACCACAGGTAACGCACACTTCCCACATTGTTGACTGCAACAATCTCAATTGAACCGGTGCTGTCGCCTGCGCAATTGATCTGATAGCCTCCGGTCATGCCGGATGACAATTCAACATCCATCCGTAGCCTTCCCGGCTGTGTTACTTCAATGACCTCGGTGGCGGTACATGCATTGGCATCTGTGATCAGCAATGTGTAATCTCCGGCTCCGAGTCCTGTAATATTCTGATCAGTTGAGCTGTACCCTGAAGGTCCCTGCCAGCTGAATGAGAATCGTGCCAGACCGCTGGTAATGTTGATATTTATTGTTGCATCTGACATTCCGTAACAGCTTGCATTATATCCGTCAAAGTCGGAGAGAACCTTATTATATAATACAGGCGGAGGAAGATTTATCTGTGTTGAATCCTGTATACTGCAACCGTTAATATCTGTAACAGTAACAGTGTACCATTCTTCAGTCAGTCCGGAAATATCCTCGGTAGCCGCACCGTTTGACCAGATGTAGCTGTACGCGGCAACTCCGCCCGTGACTGTCAGGTCAACAGAGCCATTTGCAAATCCCGGCGGATCACAGGTGATATGTGTCGGAACAAGATTTGTTTCAAGTGAGTCAGGCTGAGTAAGTGTGATATCAGTTGAATCAACACAATTATTTAAATCGGAGACAACAAGATTATAGGTTCCGGCAGTCAGGGCATTCTGATCTTCCTGTCCCTGGATAATTCCTGATCCGTCAACTGTGCTCCAGATATATGTATAAGTACTAACACTACCTCCCGTTACTGTCACATCAATTGAACCTGTTCCGCCATAGCAGTTTATATTATGTGTACCCTCGGTTGAAGAAGAAGGTGTTGCCGTGACAGCCAGAGCAGCCGGTTCTGTAAGAGTGAATACAGGATTTGGCGTAAGGTTACATCCGTTTACATCCGTTACTATGCATGTATATGTTCCGGCCGTCAGTCCTGATATATCCTCTGTTGTCGCCACATAGCTGCCAGGACCGGTCCATGAATAGAGGTAAGTGCCTGATCCGCCTGTGATTGTAAGATTAATGAAACCGTCATTACCTCCGTTACATGAGATATTATAATTGCCATCATTACTGAGTGATAGTGTAGTATCGGACAAAATCATCCCTTCGGGTTCTGTAAGGGTAACGCTGTCGACCTTGATGCAACCCTTCATATCTATTGTTGTGAGGTAATATGTACCAGCAGTAATATTGTCAAGGTGGTCAAGAGTATCAGCACAAGAAATTGTTCCGTTAATAGTTGTCCACTTGAACTTATAACCGCAGTTGCCTCCATATATCGTATCTATCCTGACAAAACCGTCGCTATATCCCAGACATGATATATTATATCCTCCCGGATATTCATATTTATCAAATTCCACAGTTATCACAGGAGGAGCAATTATTATATCATGCGGATTGCGCATATTGTAACATCCGTTTGCATCCTTAATAGATACCCTATAGTTTCCTGGCCGCAGGTTATAATATTTATTCCAACATTCCTTGCACCAAAGTGTATCTGATTTGACTACTGTATCCTGTTCATTATAAATTATGTCGTAAACGAAAGGAGGAATACCAGTTGATTCGTTAGTTTCCTTTATCCATAATTCACCATCGCTTGATTCCGGACAAGTAGTGCCATAACTATTATCAGGATCACATACAAAACCCTTTTCTTTTACATATAAATAAGTTTCGAGAATTGCTCCGGAAACTAATATGGTACGGCTTGTGTCCGTACAACCCAGTTCATCAACCACCGTTACATTGTAATTACCCACATAACGCACCGGAAGAATTTCCGAATTATTTGTTGTGGACTGTACAAGAGTATCATCCCATGCCCTTCCCCAGGTGAGTTCATCAGGTTTTGAACCTCTTGAAAGGACAGCAGTAAGGGCGCCATCGGATCCTCCCTCGCAAACGAATGGCGTTGAAATAAAGAAGTCCTGTAACGGTACCGGGTGTACTTTCACTTCAGGAACTCTGATGCTGTCGTATACGCAACCCAGGGTGCCGTCGCTGGCTCTAGGAGTGACTGTGTAGAATACCGATTGTATTGTATCTCCCGAGTTCTGGTAAGGCAGCATGATGGTGTATCCCGGTGTCAGGTCTGTCAGCGGAGCTGTGTTTCCGCTAAGGTCTCCCGAAGTCAGGCTGACAGTATAGTCAAATACTATTCCGCCCTTGGTCATTGCGGTTGGTGTGGTAAGAGTGATCTCTGTTGAAGTGTTGTTACAAATTGCCGGTTTGACATTTATCGGGATAACACGAGGTGTCGGGTTTACAGAAACAGTCGCAACAACCGGATCTCCTTCGCAATTCCTTGGATCAGGCCCATAGGGAATTATAATGAATGTGATTTTAACTGGATCATCAGAGATGTTTGTAAACGAACCTGTTATAATGTCAGTTATATTCTGGTCGGTTCCGCTCATAGGTACTGTTGAGGCGCTTATACCAGCAGGATTGTCACGCACCCAGGTGTATGTAGTAGGGATATCCCCGTAAATCAGTCCGAATGTTATCGGATCAAAATTAAGGTTTGAACATTCATGGTTCTGGTCAGTAAATGACGTGATTGACAACTGAGGTATTTTCTGTACTGTCAGGTGAGCTGAGTCGGTCCTGGTAAAGTTTTTGTACCTGTCAGACACAATGCAGTAATAATAGCCTGTATCTGCAAGAACAGCGCCAAGTATAGTAAGCGAGTCGGTTCTTGCTCCGCTAAAATGAGGATTACTGTTAAGTATTTCTATATCAGCCGGAACAGCAACTTTAAACCACTTGTAACGGAGTGCAGGCGTTCCCGTAGCGATGACCTTAAAGTATGGGAAGCTTTCTTCGCATGCAATTGTATCATGCGGATGTTCAATTATAAGAGGTCTTGCACGGCCGAGGGCGAACTGAGTTCCAGCAGGTGAAATGCCACCCGGATCATTCAGATTATTTCTAAAGACAATACTGTTCACAGTATCCGCATCCTGATGAGTGCCATCGACCACCCAGTCACCTCCGGCAATACGCTTTATAAGACGTGTATTATCGTGGATTGAGTCGATAAATCCTGTTGCATTAAGGTTTACATTGAAGTCAGTGATAGCAAATCCGTTCTTTGCAGTCAATCTCCAGTAACCATCGTTGTAGGCTCTGCCGATCTCCACAGGAGGATCAGCTATCGGGAATCCCACATCTGCCGGAGGAAGAGTAAAAAATTCGGAAAGGATAGTTCCCGTTGTGGGTAAAGAGTTGGTTCTCAGGTTTGCAGGGTTATAATATGTTGCTGTTCCGAGAGGGAAAAGGTAATTGCCGATCTCACCAATGCCCCGTTCAAATTTCCCCAGTATCCTGCTGCCTGTTGTGGATGTATAGTTGAGAGATGAAGCAGCAGTGTTGGAGAGGTAGAAAAGCCATATACCCGCATTGATATTACCAGTCTCCATTGACAATGTACCCAGCACCTCAACATCATTGAATATCTTAATTCTGTTGACTGGTGCTATGCCGGTATTTCTGATCGTAAAGTTGCGGAAATTTTCTCCTCCCACGCGGGTAATTGACTGGATTGTATCGCCATCGAAGATCACGGTGCTTGTCAGCCAGGGAGTGAATGTTCCTGAGTTTGTCCAGTTGCCTTTCAGGGTGAATGTTCCGCCCCCGCTGGTAGCAGAGGTGCTGGTATAGTTGCCGGAGAGGTTAATTGTGCCGTTATTGAGAAGGCTTCCTCCAAAGGTGTTGATGGCATCCCGTGAGAACATAAACACACCGTTTGTAAGAGTGATATAAGCGCCCTCGTTGTTGAGGACCTGGGCTTTGAGTACGTTGGATGAACATATCATCATAACAGACAGAATGAAAAGAGACCTCTTCAATTGAGAGTTTCTATTTGTTGATGGTGATATGTTTTGTTTTTTAATCATCCATGTACTCACCCCCCCAGCCCCCCTCTCTGCTTCGCAAGGAGGGGGAGCTTAAAGGAGTTTTGTTTGGCCTTTACTTTTGTCTTTTTACTTTTATCTTTTGTCTTTCTATTTCATGTACTCACCCCCTGCTTCGCTTCGCTCAGCATCCCCCTCTCTGCTAAAGCAAAGAGGGGGAGCAGAGAGGAGTATTATTTTGTTTTTACTTTTGTCTTTTTACTTTTATCTTTTGTCTTTTGTCTTTCTTTTTCATGTACTCACCCCCTGCTTCGCTTCGCTCAGCATCCCCCTCTCTGCTAAAGCAAAGAGGGGGGAGCTTAAAGGAGTCTTGTTTGGCTTTTACTTTTGTCTTTTTACTTTTATCTTTTGTCTTTCTTTTTCATGTACTCACCCCCTGCTTCGCTTCGCTCAGCATCCCCCTCTCTGCTGAAGCAAAGAGGGGGAGCAGAGGGGAGTATTATTTTGTTTTTACTTTTGTCTTTTTACTTTTATCTTTTGTCTTACTTTTTCATGTACTCACCCCCCAGCCCCCTCTCTGCTGAAGCAAAGAGGGGGAGCAGAGAGGAGTATTATTTTGTTTTTACTTTTGTCTTTTTACTTTTGTCTTTTGTCTTTCCTATTTTATAATATCCAAAAGTTCAATATCAAAAACAACAGCTGAATAGGGAGGTATAATGCCCTGTACTCCTGTTTCGCCGTAGGCGAGGGTTGAGGGTATAAATATCCTCCACACTGAGCCGGCCGGCATTATCTGCAGTGCTTCTTTCATTCCCGGGATAAGGCTTGCCGGTTTGGTTCTCAGCGGTTTGTTCCTTGAGTATGTATCTTCGAACAGTGTACCTGTAGGAAGGTATCCTTTTATATGGATCTCAACCGAATCTGCAAGCAGAGGTCGCAGACCGGTACCCGGCTTGGTAATAAGGTAGCATACCCCGTTTGGAAGGATTCCCACTCCCGGTTGTCCTTTGACTTTCTCAAAAAGCTGGTTTTCGAGAAGCTGGTTTCGTTCCCTGGTCATTTTGACCAGGTACTCATTCATCTTCTTTGGTATGCTGTCGGCATTTACCAGAAGAGGGTTGTTCTTCAGCACATCATCCATCCCCCTGATAAACAGGCTGGCGTTTGTTATTGCCAGTCCGTTTGCATTAAGGTACTGTCCCAGGTATGCCCCGAGGATGTACTGGGAAGAGTCGGCTGAGGATGTGAGCTTAATCTGTTCCTGGGCAGGCTTTGAAGTAGCTGCAGTTTTTTGAGGCTGTTGCTGGGCAGAAGTGTTTATTGTCAACGACAAGGCCGCAAAAATCAAGATTATAATTTTATTATGTTTCATTTTACTTTTTACTTTTTACTTTTATCTTTTGTCTTCTGTTATTAATATTTTAAAACGCTTGCACGATAAGTACCGTTACCAGGATCTTGGTCAGTAGTAGTATTCAAATTAAATACCCGCACCGTTACGGTATTTACAGCACTGACCCATGCAGTATAAACAAGCCATTGGTTGGTTGCAGAATTTGTGATGCCAAGTGAAACAGGATCTCCATCTGCTGCTCCGGGTACAGTTATAGTAAATGTAATAGAGCTATATGCAGGTATAATTGCCAGATTAGTAGTTGTAAAACCTGTTAAGCTCCTGGTAAGAAAATATCTAACTCCCCCACTGCTTGCAAAATAATTGGTACCATTATATTCGACTGCTCCATTCTCAATAGCTGTCAGGTTTGTTCCGGCAGTAAATTTAAGCGGAGCCCTACCTGCTGATGCAATTCCTGGTGCTAATTGAAGTAAAGCTGTTGGTGAAGGATATGGAGTGCTTGGAGTTGTAGTAATATATCCTATATAGAGGGGTCGTGCAAACGCAGCATAATAATCCCCCACAGCTAAAGTTGAATTATCAGGATTTGCAGTAGAACCGCCATTACCTCCTCCAATTTCGAATGAAGGAACACCAACTCTTGCATAAGTACCTCTTGCTTCAAATCTAATATTTCTTTGTATTGTTCCTGCCCCATTTGCTGTTTTAAGAATAAAATCAATCACGTTTGCTCCTGATAGGGGTACGGTTTCAAAAATGGCACCATTTTCGCCAGTTTCATTTTTCATCCTAAGTATGGATGACCCATAGGTGCCTACTATATTCTTAATTATCATTTCTTTAGTTGTTTTAATAGTACCAGAAGTAGCATCCCCTATTTTCCAATCACCTGCTGCACTTTCAAGTCTTCCTCTTTCAATGTTATTTACTCTAAATACCAAATCATTGTTATCAGTTGTGCCTAAAAAGTTAGAGGTTGGATTAGTGCCGGCGTTTCCATTTACCGCCCAGCTAGCTGTACTTTGTAATGCAACTGTCCCTGAGGCATCAGGAAATGTTATTGTTCTGTTGGAACCTGTCGGAGTCCATGAAAGTGTTCCGGTTATTCCTGCACTTTGCATAACTACCTGATTTGATGTCGAAGATAGATTTATAGAGGGCATAGTCAGTGCAGCGCCAACAGTATTACCTATTGAGGGAACTCCTGTGCCGCTGGTAACCAGGATGCCATTATTTGCTGTAGTTAAGCCGTTAACTGTGTTTGCAGCTGAGGAATAAAGCAGTTCTTTCGCAGTTGTGGTTGAAGGATATGTGGCTGATGTCCATACAGGTGCTGTTGCACCGGCATTCATTGTCAGTACCTGGCCTGCATCTCCCTTATCTAACATTGTTGTTGTGCTTGCTGCTGTCTGATATGGAATGGAACCTCCTGCTCCTCCGGCAAGATTTGTTGCTGTTGTAGCCGTAGCAGCATTCCCAGTTGTGTTCTGGTTAAGTATAGGTACATCACTCACTTCAATAGCAGACATTGTCACATTTATACCATCGCCTCTTAAAAAGAGTCCATCTGTTACCACATTATTTACCAATGCATTTATTGCATTTTGCTGCGTGGTCTGGCCAGTACCACCATTTGCTATTGCAACTGTACCTGTTACATTAGAAGCTGTACCATCGATACTTGTAATCCCTGTCAGTGATTGTGCACTGGATGCCCTGTTAATTGCAATTGAGGTAGTTCCAAGGAAGAATGTCTGGTTGGTTGCCGCTTTTCCGTCCAGTTGTGTCTGTATTGCTGAGGTTACTCCATCCAGGTAGTTAAATTCAGTATTGTCTACATCACCTGTTCCAAGTTTCGTAGCTTCTATATCTGCATTTGCAAATATATCTGCATTGACTATCGTACCATTTAAGATCTCATCACTCTCTACTGATCCTGTTCCCAGGTCATCCGCCGTTATCGTTCCATCATCTATCTTGTCCGTAGTTATTGCATCATTAGCTATATCTGCATTTACTATCTGTCCCCATGACGGGTTGCCAGCTGCATTACCATGTAACACTGTGCTGATTGTTCCCTGGTTCTGATACAATGCGGATGCCAGCACCGGTGTAAAAAATGTTGGCGCTGCATCTGCTCCGGTATTATTTCCAAATACTGTATAAGCTCCCGCATCTGATAATGTAAATGATAATGCCGGGGTAGTCGTTGATGTCGCAACTGATGTAGTAAACAGTGGAGACAGATCGCCTGATGAAAAATCTGTCACAGTTCCTCCCAGGCCACTCGCTGTCAGTGTAGTACCCGTCAGACTCAAGCCGCTACCTATCGTTATCTCCTGTACCGGTGTCGTCGTACTTGAGCTTCCAAGTAACCTGTTGGTCGTGCTTACATCTTGCATCTTAGCATATGTTACCGCATTGGCTGCTATCTCACTGCTTCCTACTGCATCCGCTGCTATCTCATCACTACCTACTGCATCTGTGGCTATCTCACTACCCGTCACTGCATCCGGACCTATATCATCTGAGGTTAACGTGTTATTCAGTACATCCTCCGATTGTATACTCTCATTGATGATCTCTGAACTACCTACTGCATTCGCCTGTATCGTCGTTATGCCTGCGTCGTCTATCGCTACATCTCCACTCATATCTACATATGTCGGTACTCCCGTAACTGCTGTTCCTACTATAACCTGTGCCGGTGCGCCCGGGGCTAACTTCGATATCGCTATATCGGCAGCCACATTAATATCAACATTCATTATTGTCCCGTCGGCTATATCATCACTGCTTACCTCGCCGTTTAATATATCTTCAGACTCTATACTCTCATTCGCTATCTCCGCAGTCCCAACTACTCCACTCTGTATCTGTGCATCCCCACTCTCGTCTATCTCTACATCTCCTGTGATCGCTACCGTAGCATTGCCCGTCGCCGTCCCTACTATAAACTCTCCCGCCGTCAGTGTCTCTATATTCGTCACCGATACCGAGTTGTCCTGGATCGCCGTTACTCCTCCTCCTGTTATCAATACATCTCCGCTCATGGCTATGCTCTCCCAGCTGTCCCCGTCTGCTAACAGAAGATTCCCGCCAGTCATATCATCTGACCCTACATTGTTCAGATCTCCCAGCGACATGTCAGGATCTATTGCCGACTGGTTCAACCATGAGAAGCTCCCATCTGCATTACTTATAAGTACCTGACCCAATAAACCATTACCCGCTACATTCAACTCATCTGCACTTACTGCATCTGATGATATCTCCGATGCTCCTACTGCATCCGGACCTATATCATCTGAGGTTAACGTGTTATTCAGTACATCCTCCGATTGTATACTCTCATTGATGATCTCTGAACTACCTACTGCATTCGCCTGGATCGTCGTTAATCCTGTATTGCTGATAAATACATCTCCACTCATGTCTACATATGTCGGTACTCCCGTAACTGCTGCTCCTACTATAACCTGTGCCGGTGCGCCCGGGGCTAACTTCGATATCGCTATATCGGCAGCCACATTAATATCAACATTCATTATTGTCCCGTCGGCTATATCATCACTGCTTACCTCGCCGTTTAAT
>Ga0307378_10004155_pt1 | contig 20833 bp, 16 predicted proteins | sample UN1MG_FD_202238 | JGI IMG/M metagenome (GOLD analysis project Ga0307378, IMG submission 202238) | Soil microbial communities from Risofladan, Vaasa, Finland - UN-1 | ecosystem: Environmental > Terrestrial > Soil > Coastal area > Acid sulfate soil | place: Finland: Risofladan, Vaasa | collected... | reverse complement strand
CACAAAGCCTTCCAAAAAGATGCAATGAAAAAATACCATCACCTGGGGATTCCCAACGATAAGGCCCGCAAGGTCATCATCTGAGTTTATTCGCTTCTCAACAAGTCCGTGCCCAAGCGAGAAGCTTGATCGGAAAAGTATAAACTTTTTGCATTGAATATCACCGACACCCCATGGTAATTTTTCGCCCGACCGGGCGAAAGGCCCCTATTGCAGTCATCTCCTAAGCCCGATTCTTTAGCACAACCACAGGACTGTGACTTTCTTCCTATCGAGCGGCCGGGTAAACCTCTGGGTTTATTTTGGAAAATCAATCCTAAGACCAATAGAATCGGTTGTTTTCCATGCGTAATATCGAGCGGAGGAAGATGATGTCAAATTGCTGCAGTTCCATTCCTGGGTTCACGGTAAGAGCCTTTGCGGAGGACAAGTTACCAATCGCCAAAAAAGACAGGGGCCCGGAACAGCGGGTCAAAACCATTCCATTGCCACGAGGAGAATAAAATGAACATAAATGCAAGAAACACCCAGATCGAAAGGCTGGAAGAATTGTCGAAGAAACAGGAATTGATCATCGATTACGCCTGGATGCTGACCCAGCCGCAATTCCAGAAATCCCTCTGGAATAACCGGCAACCCATGAAATCCCTGGAAGAGACCAAGGAGTCTCTGGCCTTCTCTTTCCTGTTCGCCAACCTGAATGCAAAGAGCATACCCCTGAAAGAATTCATGGACAGTTTCGAAGAAACCGTTCTGCGCGCCTGCCTGCGCCTGACCCATGGCAACCAGAAAAATGCCGCAGCGCTCATGAACCTCAACCCGACCACCCTGTTCGAAAAAATGCGCAAGCTCGGCATCAACGGACGGCGCATGAAGCTGTCCGAAAAGCTGCGGGAAGCAAAACCACAGGCAATGGAATAGAAGGCATTTCACCGCCTGCCATGGCAACCCATCACGGACCGGGAATGAGAGGCGGGGCACGCCGCTTCGCGAAAAGTTCCCGACCCCGGGGCCGGGCCAGCTCAATAAATTGAACTAAACTTAAGTCATCTTTTGGGAATTGTAACTTTCTCCCCATACAAAAAATTGAATTTACATTATATAAAAAGGACGGGAACAATGCGGCTGAAACCGACAGTGAAAATGAAAACAAGCAATTCATCCTTTCCGGATGCGAAATCCCATGGGCAGCGGCGGCAGCCTGCAACGGTTTTCCCCGATCAGGGGACCGATCATGAAAACCTGTAAAAGAACCGAAGCGCAATCGCGCCGGACATTCCTCAAACAAGCCGGGTGCATGACAGCAATGTTGGGCCTGGCCGCCGCCAGGCTTTTCTCCCTGAAAAAATCGAACCTGGCCAAGGAGCCGGAAGCGGGCTCCGTTTTTCAGTACCGCACCGTGTCGATCCGCCGCCTTGATGAATTGAGAGAATGGATGGACAAGTTGGAAATGAGCGGAAGACTGAGCAGCAACAAGACCTGGCGCAAGTACATCCAGTCCTTCCAATACGCTGCGCCACAATCGCTTGCCCAGGCCCGATCGCTGGTCATCATGGCAACGCCGCTGAAGATTGCCAAGATCATTTTCATTGACGGCGGCCAAAAACACACCGTCATGATCCCGAGCGGTTACGTCGATGACGGTTTAAAATTGGCGGATTACCACAATATGCTCTTTCAAAACAGGATCATTGAAAAAGGCCGGAAGCTCGAGATGGCCCGCTTGCCGCTGAAGCAATTGGCGGTACGCAGCGGCCTGGCCGTTTACGGCAAGAACAACATCACCTTTATCGATGGCTACGGCAGTTTTCATGCCCTGCTGGCTTTCTATACCGACCAGGTCCTGGAGGACCATTGGGGAAGATTGAAGATGCTGCGCCTGTGCAAGGGGTGCTCCATTTGCCTGAAGGAGTGTCCCACCCGGGCCATCCGCGAAAACGATTTCGTCATCGATCCCGCCCGCTGCATCACCCTGTATAACGAGCTCCCCGAGCCGATGCCGGCCTGGATCCCCGCCTCGGCCCACAACGCCCTGGTGGGCTGCCTGAAGTGCCAGTACACCTGCCCGGGCAATGAAGATGTGATACAGGGCCAATGGGATTTGGGCGAGGTCAGCGAAGCCGAGACCTCCCTGCTTCTGGATGGCCGGAGCGACGCCGCGACGGAAAGCTCGCTGCGCTCCCAGTTGAAACGGATCGGCGGCGGCGACAACCTGCCCTATATTGCCCGCAATCTTAAGCTGATCCTGAACGCACGGGCAGGGCGATAACTTTCTTTTCCTTGCCCTTGCCAATCCAAATGAACGGAACAGCTCGCTCCATCAGCAGCTTGAGGATCCTGATCCTGCAGAACTGCCGGGAAGAAGGGATCGGACTCTATGGCACCCGGCTCCGGGAACTCAACATCAGCCATGACACCATCCACACCTATGCCGACAAGAGTTTGCCGCCTTTGGACCGCTACGGCGCCATCATCATCGGGGGCACACCGCTATCGGTGAACAATATCCACCGTCACAATTTCCTGTTGAAGGAGGGGCGCTTTCTAAAAAAGGCACTGGACCGCGGCAAATCCATCCTGGGCATCTGCTTCGGGGCCCAATTGCTGGCCCGGCTGCTGGGAGCCGAGGTTAAAAAAAATCCGCTCATGGAGATCGGCGCCTATCCTGTGCGTTTGACGGCTGCGGGGCGCAGTGATCCCCTATTCAATGGATTTCCCCGGACATTCCCGGTCTTCCACTGGCACGGTGATACCTTCGCCATCCCGCCCGGGGCGAAGCGGTTGGCAATGGACCGGGATTGCCCCAATCAGGCTTTCCGCATGGGGTCCGCCCTGGGCTTGCAGTTCCACCTGGAGATTACCGCGGCCGAAGCCGGATCCTGGGCCGACACCTACGCGGAAGAACTGCCTGCGGTCGCCAAAAGCAAAGCACAGGTGATCGGCGAATGCCGGGAACACGAGCCCATGATGGCAAACCTGGCCGTTCTCCTGCTGGACAATTTCCTGGCCGCGGCCGCAAAAAAAAAGAATCGAATGCTCAAAGGACATGGGAATACTGGCGACTCGGCCGCATTGGATTTCCGGGTTGTGAAATGAATCGCAAGGGGTCGCTGGGCAGCGAAGATTTTTGGAATATCGATGATCGGACATGAAAAAAGTTCTATAGTGAGGTTCTCTGAAAACTTTCGGAATCAATGCAATTGCCGTGTGCCTTGTCTTGGCTTTGTTTTTCAGCCCGGCGGTCTCGAGAAGCGTGCCGGCAAATGGCTCATCGTGCGGATGCATTTCTCCTTCGCCTCTAAATAGGTTACGGCCGCAGACAATTCTGAATCGAAGGCGGCAAAGAAACGACAGAATCAAAAATTGAAATAGAATTAGAGTTAAAGGGAATTTTGTTTTTATTCAGTCAGCAAAGACAGCCAAGTCAAATCATTACCAAAAGGTGGATTCCATGAACACAAAAGTAAATCACAAACAGATCGGGACAAGGGCGAAAGCATGTATGGCAAAACCTGATTTTGTCAGAGCTAATGCCCGGGACCGGAAGCAGCCGCAGATACGGAAATCCCTGGAAAAGGCCACAAAGTCGCTGGCCTTAGCCTACCTGGTTGCCAACATGAACTTCAAGAATATCCCTCTGAAGGAATTCATGGACGGTTTCGAAAAAAAAATACTGCTCGCCTGCCTGCGCTTGACCCGCCGCAACCAGAAAGATGCGGCGGCGATGTTACGCCTAAAACCTACCGCTCTGATTGAAAAAATGCGCAAGCACGGCATCCAGGGGCGGCGAAAGAAATTGTCCAGAGAACCGCAGGAATCCCAGCATTGAGAGACATATTGATTGCCATCGCTGGCTCCGATATGGACAGGGACAACGACATTTTCATCACCAACTGTTTTCGAGCGATCCACAACCTTCAACGAGCGGCGGTTCGGGACAGGGGAATCCGCTCGGCAGGAGATTGCCTTAGACCAGGCTTTGCGAAACAATAAATTGGAGGAGCGATGAAAAGAAGAATACTTGGCCTTGTGTTGGGCGTTTGTTTTTGTTCGTGCTTGCTGGCGGCGACCACGGTTGAGGAAATCAAAAATGCCGTCCAGTCAGGTGACCTGCCCAGACTCCGGGCGCTCATCGAAAAAGACCCGGGCCTCCTCAAGACCAGGGACAGCCAGGGCCGGACGCTGCTGCACCTGGCCGCGGTCGCCGGTCACCTGGAAATGGTCCGCTGGCTTATCGGGCGCGGCGTCGAAGTCGACGCCCGCACCGCGCAGATGTCCACGCCGCTGATGCACGCCTCTCTGGCAGGAAAAACGGACATCGTGCGGCTGCTGCTCGCCAGGGGCGCGGATATCGGCGCCAGGGACAGCTACCAGCGCACCGTCTTCATCCTGGTCGCCCGGGAACGGGGTGACACCAACATGGCCCGCATCCTCCTGGACGCGGGAGCGGACATCAACGCCGCGGACCGCTGGAACGACACCGCTCTGAGCCTGGCCGCCTGGCGCGGTTTCCGCGGCCTGGTGAGCCTGCTACTTGAGCGCAGTGCCAAGCTCCCTGACGAACCGGACCAGCGCCAGCAGGTTTTCATCCTGGCCGTCGGCAATGGCTTGGACCAGTTGTTCGACAAGCTCCTGGAAACGGGCGTCGACCTATCGGCCAAGGACGGGCTGGGAGGGAGCATCCTCCACGCCGCCGCCGACGGGGGTTCCGAGAATATCCTGAACGCGCTGCTGGCACGGAAATTCGACGTGAATGGCAAGGACCGCAACGGCTGGACCCCCCTGCACCGTGCCGCCGAGCGCGGCCGTGTTAAGGCGGCCGCCCTGCTGATCGATCGGGGAGCCAAGCTGAATGAACGCACCCTGGCCGGAGAGACCCCGTACAACCTGGCGACGGCAGAGAACAACGCCGAGGTCGCCGCCCTGCTCAAATCCAAGAACGCCGAGCAGGGCCCGCCGGCCTTTCCCCGGCTCCAGGGGGAGTACCTGGGCCAGAAAAAACCCGGCTCACAACCCGAGCTCTTCGCCCCCGGGATCGTTTCGAGTCGTTTCGGGATGCATTGCACGGCAGCCTTTTCTCCCGACGGCAGCGAAGTGTACTGGAACCTGATGGTCGAGCCGCGGACCCCCGGCTACAGCATCAGCCGGCTGCTGGTCAGCCGGTTGCAGGCCGGGCGCTGGTCCTATCCGCAGATCGCTCCTTTCACCGACGCTGAACGGGACGCCGACGTTCCCTTCTTTGCTCCCGACGGCAAACGCCTCTATTTCATGTCCAGGAGGCCCATGCCCCCCGGCACGGAGTCGAGCGGCGAGCACATCTGGTACATGGAACGGCAAAACCTAGGCTGGTCGGAAGCCCGGCCCGTGGACGATACGGTGAACCGTTTCCCCCACCACTGGCAATTTTCCGTGGACAAGGATTACAACCTGTATTTTTCCACGACCGTCACCGGCGGGCTGGGCGGGAACGACATCTATTTTTCAAAATTCGCGAACGGGCGGTACGAGGAGCCCCGGAACCTCGGCGCTCCGGTGAACACCGCCGCCCGCGAAGAGATGCCCTTCATCGCTCCCGACGGGAGCTACCTTCTCTTCGCCAGGGAGATGGACCTCTGGGTGAGCTTCCGGCGCTCCGACGACACCTGGGGAGAGGCCGTCAATCTTGGCCCGGAGATCAACTCGCCGGCCATCGACATCTGTCCCTTGCTTTCGGCCGACGGCAAGACTCTTTTCTTTCTCAGCCAGCGCGGCGGCGAATCGCACACCTGGTGGGTCGAGGCCCGGTTCATCGAAGCAATGAAATCGCAGCGTTATGAACAAAACCCAGTGAAGTGAAAAGGCAAGAGAAGGACATAAGGAAAACCTGTCAACTAATCATGAGACCGGAATGAAATTCCAAACTGTGACCCGGGCCATTATTTTTTTCCTGCTGCTGACGTTCGTTTTTTCGATGGCAGTATTAGCCCAGGAGCCGCCTTCCGCATGGCAAACGGAATACATCGACCTGGCTGTCACACTCGAACCGGGGCGCGGAGTGATGCGGGTCGAAGCCGGGCTGCTGCTTAATAATCCCGGCGTGGATAATGAAGACATTCTCCTGACCCTCAACCACCAGCTGCAGGTGGAGTCGGTCACGGATGAAAGCGGCCGCTCTCTGGCCTTCAAGCAAATCGGGGACAGCTTCGCGGTTCATCCGCCGGAGCAGCCCCCGGAGCAAAAAACATGCGCCATCCATGTGCGCTACCGCGGCTCCTTTCATGAACGGCTCCCCGAGCTTGACCTGCTCAACGCCTGGATCGGCCCCAGGATCGCCTACGCCTTCCACAGCAGCCGCTGGTATCCGCAGACACTGGAAATACGCCGTCGCAGCCGCGGCCGGATCACCTTCCTCGTCCCCAAAGAATGGACCGTTGCCAGTTCCGGCAGGCTGACGGCAACGGAAATCCTTCCCGCGGCCAAGCGCTGCACATTCGCCGTGGCTACTCCGGTCGAATTCTCTTTTGCGGCCGCGGAGTTCGTTCATCATCGCGAAAAGATCGACGGCCTGGAACTGGGCATTTTCTTTCTCAAGGGCGAGCGCAATAAAATAGATTTTTATCTGAAAAAATGCTCTGAACTGATCGGGTACTACAAGGATTGCTACGGCTTTTTCCCTTATGACGGATATAACTTGATCGAGCTGCCGCAAGCCCTGCTGGGCAAAACCGGGGCCGCAAGCTACGAAGGGCTGACTTTTTTCCCGGAAGCGCTGTTGCCCGAGCGTTTTTTTTACGCCCCGGTTTTCGCCCACGAGATCAGCCATTGCTGGTGGGGAAATTGCGTCCGCGGCGCCGAGGGCCCGGTTATCAACGAGGGCCTGGCGCAGATTTCAATGGGCCTCTATATCAAAAAAACCCGCGGCAGAAAATTCTTCTGGAACATGCTGAAGGATGGCGCGCCGGAGTACCTTTCCATGCATTCGGCGCGGCTGTTTTTTCAAGCCCTGAAGTTGTCCAAGATCAAAGACGATTCCCTTGAAGCCCTGCTGATGCGCGGCGAAGACCTGGAACTTGGAATCCCGGCAAAAGACAAGTTCACCACCCTGCACATGCTGTCTAGCAGCAAGGGATTTTTTATTTATGCCATGCTGCGCGAACTGATTGGCCCGGAGGCTTTCCAACAGGGCTTGCGCGGCGCGCTTAAGCAATTTGCCTGGAAGATCATGACCCTCGAAGACCTTCGCGCCCAGTTCGAAAAAGCCGGCGGCCGCAATCTGCAGTGGTTTTTTGAGCAATGGTTCATGCGCAAGGGCGCTCCGGAATTCGCCATCAACTGCTGGTACGCGGAACACAGCAAGAACTGGCTGGTGCAGGTCATGATCACCCAGCTGCGGGACGTTTACCGGGTCAAAGCCGAGATCGGCTTCATTAAAGGCGCTTTCTGCGAAATCAGGGAAATCGAAATCAATGCCTGCGAGACAAAATTTTCATTCCTCCTGCCTTTCAAACCCCAAAACGTTCGTTTTGACCCGGATTACAAGATATTGCGCTGGAGCGAACAGTTTTGATAAGGTGAGCCATATGAAAAAAAATTCCAGCCCGGACGGGGTTTCGGGCACTACCGTTTGCAGCCTTGAAAGAAAGGTTGTCGGAGGGTGAAAAATGACAGTAAAAAGCTTTCCCTTTCAAACAATCAACTGGAGCTCGGTCCCGCGCAGTGAGCATCAGGGGGAAATCGGGACGTCGTACTGGCGGACGCTCCAGTTGCCTGGACTGCGCATCCGCATCGTCGAGTATTCCCCGGGCTACCTGGCCGACCATTGGTGCCCAAAAGGCCATATCGTGCATTGCCTGGAGGGAGAATTTATCAACGAGCAGCAGAATGGCGAAAAATCCGTTATGAGCAAGGGCATGACCTATGTCGTGTCCGATGACCTGAGCTCGCACCGCTCGCGGACGGAGGCGGGGGCGAAGTTGCTGATCATCGACGGCGATTTTTTAAAACAGCAATGAAGCCTGATCCCTTGTAAGTGCCAAGTGAAAGTTTGCCAAGTGGAAAAAACCGATGAAGAGATCTTTCTTGGTTCTTTCCGCTGAATAAAAAAATTGATACGGAGGAAACCATGGCAAATCTAGAAAAGTATCGGAAATTTCTCAAGGCATATTGGTGGCTTGAAAGAGAGAAGGTAAAGACCGACAAGCAAAAAAAAGTACCGCCGCCGCCGCTGCAGAAACCCTACCCGGCAACTGATACCTTGATCGATTTGCTGGCTCCGGAAAATATGAATATCGGAAAAAAAACTGTGTTCGCCGCCATAAAAGATCGCAAAACTCACAGGAAATTCAGCAGGGAATCCCTGACCCTGGAGGAGCTTTCTTTTTTGCTATGGGCCACGCAAGGAGTTCACGAAATCGACAAGTTGGGCCGGACCATGCGAACGGTGCCGTCGGCGGGGGCGAGGCATCCGTTCGAAACGTACCTGTTGGTCAACCGCGTGAAGGGATTGGCGGCCGGCAGGTATCGTTACCTGCCATTGGAGCATAAATTGCTGCCCTTGGCCGCCGGCCGTGTCCCTGAACAGTTAATTGCCGAAAGCTTCTGGGGGCAAAGCTTCATCGCCTCTGGCGCGGTGATCTTCGTCTGGACCGTCATACCGTATCGCTCCGAGTGGCAGTATCTGATGGTTTCCCCCAAGATGACCGCCCTGGATGCCGGTCACGTCTGCCAGAATCTATATATCGCCTGCGAAGCCATCGGGGCCGGAACCTGCGCCGTGGGGATGTACGATCAGGAGCGGTTGGACGCCATGATCGGTGCGGATGGCCGGCAGGAGTTTGCCGTGTATGCGGCCCCGGTCGGAAAGGTACAGGGGAATGGCTGATCATCGACGGCAATTTTTTAAAAATCGCCGAGCCGGATGAAAGAAATTGACCAATCGAACGTCAACAAAGGAGCTGGCAATGCAGGCAAACAACCAAATGGAGGTTATCCCATGAAAGCCGACAGATGCATGATGGCAGGACTTCTAGCCCTGTTTCTGACACTCGCTTCGCAAGGCACCGCAGTTGCCCAGAAGAAAGCGGCGCAATTCGACCCAACGCTCTGGGACCTGGAGCGGGCCAAGATCGTAGAACACCTGGGAAGGAAGGCCCTGATCGGGAGCGCCTTCCTGAAAGATGTCCGCCTGCAGAGCGGCGTCATCGAGGTGGACATCGCCACCACGGAGCGGACGCGGTCGTATCCCGGGCTGCTGTTCCGGGTGCAGGATGCCGCGAACTACGAGCGCGTCTACATCCGGCCGCACCGCTCCCCTTTCTATGACGACGTGCTGCAGTACGGGCCGGTATTCAATGGCGTCGACAGCTGGCAGCTCTACAACGGCCCGGGGCTCACCGCCGGGCTGGAGGTCCTCCCCGACCGCTGGAACCGCCTGAAGATCCTGGTCGCCGGGACCCAGGCCCAGGTCTTCTGGAACGATGCCTCCGAACCGGCCCTGGTCATCGACGACCTGGCCCGCGGCGACGGCTCGGGCACCATCGGCCTGGTCGGGCCCATGGACGGCACGGCCTACTTTTCCAACCTCAGCTACGAAGCGGACAGCGGCCTGTCGCTGCCATCCCCGGCCCCACGAGAGGCGGCGTGCGGCCTCATTCCCGTATGGGAGATCTCGGCGCCTTTCGGCGCTGTCGGGGTCGATTTCACGAAATACCCGGCCGAGGCCGTTGCGGCCGCAACCTGGAAGCCCGTGGCCGCCGACCGCCGCGGCCTGGTCGACGTCTCCAGGATCTTTCCCCGGAAATTCAGGGCCGGCGATTGTATCCTGGCCAAAACCACGCTGGCGGCGGAAAGCGACTCGCTGCTGCGGGTGGATTTCGGCTACAGCGACATCATCACTGTCTTCCTGAACGGCCGGCCCCTCTATTCAGGCAACGCGGCCTACCAATCGCGCGACAGATCGTTCCTGGGCATCGTCGGTTATTACGACAACCTGTTCCTGCCGTTGAAAAAGGGCGACAACGAGCTGTTGGTGCTGGTTGGAGAGACCATGGGCGGCTGGGCTTTCTGCTTCCGCCGCGGCGACGAGGTGTTTTCCCATGCCGCGCTGAAAAAAGAATGGAGCACGAAAAACGGCCTGGCGCTGCCCGAAGCCGTTGTATTCGACCCAAAAAACAACGTTTGCTACGTCTCCAATTATTTCAACGAGGGGCGGGAATTCATTTCCAAGCTTTCCCTCTCCGGAGAGATCATCGAGTTGGAATGGATCAAGGGGCTGCGCATGCCTACCGGCATGCACCTCAAGGGAAACACCCTCTACGCGGTGGACCGCTCCGGGCTCAATGTCATCGATATCAAAAAGCGGGAGATCACCAAAAAAATCCCGCTGCCCGGCCTGCGCATGGCCAACGACGTAGCCATGGACCGGGCCGGGAATCTCTTCATCTCGGATACCCCGACGGGCACCGTGTTCCGTTATGCCGGCGGCAAGCTGGAGCCCTGGCTGGAGAACCTGAGCCGGCCCAATGCCCTGCTGTGCGAAAAAGACCGGCTGCTGGTCGGCCAGAACGAGAAGCTCATCGCCGTGAACTTCAAGGACAAGGAAACGCGTGTCCTGGCCCGTTTTCAGCCCGGCGCCAACATCGACGGCATCGTGGCCGACGGCAGCGGCGGCTACCTGGTCGGCGACCACAGCGGCAAGCTCTACCGGCTCACGCTGCAGGGAGAAAGGACGCTGCTGCTCGACACCACCAACCCAGGGGAGAAGATCGCCGATTTCGCCTACATCCCCAAACTGAAGCGGCTGATCATCCCCGGCTTCGACAACAACACCCTTACCGCCTATTCCCTTGATTTCATATTTTGACTTTCCTGCCGACCCCGGCGCCGATTCGTGGGTAAAATTAAGGAAGTTACAAATAAAATATTCTGCTGAGAAGCAAGGAGGAACAAAATGTTCAAAAAAACTTTTTTTCTAGTGGTACTGATGACGGCACTTATGGTTCTGCCCTGTACGGCCGAATCCATCGAGGGGCTTGCCCTGCACGTGCAGAAGATCGAGCCCGGCGTGGTCCGCGTCTGGGTCGGAGACCATGTCTCATCCACTGCGGTTTGTGCAATCGCCACCAAGAAAGGCATCGTGGTCATCGACAGCACCAACATTCCCAAACTGGATGAGGCCTTCAGAAAGGTCATCGCCCGCGAGTTGGGGCGCAGCGATTTCAAGTACCTGATCAACACCCATGGCCATGGCGACCATACCGCCGGCAACGGCGTGTATGCCGATTGCCAGATCATCGCCCAGGAAAATGTCAAGGCCATGATGGAGGAGAGTTTCAAGGATATCCCCCGGCGCATCGAATGGAACAAAGAATCCCTGAAAGAGCAGAAAGAGCAGCTTGCTTCAGGCAAGATCAAGGAAGAAGAGAAAGCGACTGCCAGCGAACAGTTGATCATCAGTACTCTGACCGGCGAATACCTGAACTCCTCCCCCAAGCCCACATTCCCCACCAAGACTTTCAAGGATAAACTGGTGCTGAACTGCGGCGACGTCACTTTCGAGCTGTTCCAGAGCGGCGGCACCCACACCCAAAGCGATATCTTCATCCTGGTCCCGCAGAAGGGCATCTTCTTCACCGGTGACATGATGGCCGACAAGTGGCTGACCGATACCCCCGGCTGCCTGGCCACCTTCGCCATACGCACCGGCCAGCCTGCCGACTACCCGGTGCTGGAGAAGAACTGGCAGGCGATGCTCGACCGCAAGGACGAGATCAAGCACTACATTACCGGACACTGGAACGGCGAATTGACCTTCGAAGGATTTAAAAACCGTTTCGACTACCTGAAAACCGTTCGGGCCGATGTCGAGGCCATGGCCAAGTCGGGCGGCGACTTCAACCAGTTCCTTGCCGGCTATACCTTGAAAGACAAGTTCCCCCAGCTGGTCGGCAGCCCGGGCATCACCAACCAGGGACACCAGATGTCCATCCAGCACCTGTATCAAGTCTACTCAGGCAAGATCTCCCTGGGCGGCGTCATACAGGGGATGTTCGGCAACGAGGCGTTCACCGCGAAATTCGCCGAGCTGAGAGCGGACCTGCTGAAGAACAAAAACAAGTATTTCTACACAGAGGGCGACCTGACCGGCCTGGGCTATTTCCTGCTGCAGCAGCTGAAGAAGGTCGATGACGCCATCCGCATGTTCCAACTCTATAGCGAACTGTTCCCCGACTCCTGGAACGCTTATGACAGCCTGGCCGAGGGTTATTACGAAAAAGGCGACAAGCAAAAAGCGCTGGCACTTTACCGGAAATCCCTGGAACTGAACCCGAACAATGACAATGGCAAGAAATTCATCGAGCGCATCGAGAATGAGCTGAAAAAGTAAGGCAACGCCCGCCCGTTGACCGGGCGACCCGGTTCAAGCCGGCGGAAAGGTGCAAGAGGTGGATCATGAAGACAACCGTGATGGGACTGGTTTTTTTGCTGCTGACAGGCCTGCCGCTGGCGCCGGCGACGGACCGCGAGGCGGACAGGGCGGAGATCGAACGGGTGGTCAGCTCGGTGATCGGCTGGGCCAAGGAGAAGAACCTCGACCTTTTTTACGGCTCGATCGCCAACGACGAAGACTACGTCAGCGTGACGCCGGGAAAGCGGGTGATCAAGCGTTTCGAGGACGTCAAACAGAACGTCCCCTTCTGGATGAGCCCCGACTTCAAATATGTCCGCCATGAATTGAAAGACCTGGAGATCAAGTTCGCCCGCTGCGGCGAGGTGGCCTGGTTCTTCTGCGTCCTCGACGATATCAACACCTACAAGGGCGAGCCGGCCGCCTGGGAGAACACCCGCTGGACCGGCGTGGTGGAGAAGCGCGACAACAAGTGGGTCGTCGTCGCCCAGCACTTCTCCTTCGCCCAAGAGTGAAGGAACTTCTCCAGGCCGGGCAGCAGTTTCAGGGCCGGAGCCTGACAGGAGAATCCAGCGCCAGGGTCGAGATGCGGAAGCGCAGCATCGGCGCGAGGGTGCGGTCGCGGATATGAGGGCCATCCCGCTTGCCTGTAGACTGCCCCTGCAGCGGGAACGCGAAAACGCATGCGGACGGAAAGCAAGCGGATTCTAAAGAATTGTCGATATCATGGATTATTAAAACAAGGAGAAAAGTCATGGAAAAAATCGAACAACTGATCAAACAGCGGAAATGGGCCAACGGCAAGCTCATCCAGTACAACTCCAGGGTTTTCAAGGTCATCCAGGAGCTGGAGCAGGCGACCTTTCGCGACGGCGCCCTGCCGAAAAAGGTCAAGGAGCTGATCGCGGTCGGCATCAGCGTGGTCAACAACTGCGAGTCGTGCATGCAGTGGCACATCGGCGAGGCCGTGAAGGACGGCGCCACGGAAAAGGAGATCCTGGAAGCCGTGGAGGTCGCTTTCGAGATGGGCATCGGACCCGCCACCGTCAACGGCCGCTTCGCCCTGGAAGTCATGGAAGAACTCTTCAAGGGCGTTCCCGAAAGCGGCAAGTAGTGGCAATGGAGAAAAAACCGATACTCTTTTTAAAGAACTATAATTTTAAAACAATATGGCCTTGGAAAATCATGCGCTGGAGATGGAGATGAAAACATCGAGCGGTGCCCGCAAATTTTTATTTTTGTTTTTTATTACTTTTCTGACCTTGCTGGACGTTCAAACAAACTTCGCCATGAAAAATCACTGCTCCCCGACCCAAGGCGGCCAAGGGAAAACCACGGCGATCGTCACCTTCGTTTCAAGCCATGAGCAGGAGAGGGCGGTAAGGGCACTAATCAAGAGCGTCAGGGAACTGAGCGGGACCTACCGCTCCAGTGAAATCTACGTGGTGACGACCGATGCAGAGGAACTCCCCTGCACTTCACTGCGGCAGGACGGCGTCGATGTCCTGCCCCTGGAGATGGAGCGGGCCTTCCTGGACTTTCCCCTCGCCCTGAAAGCCTTCGCCGCCGCCCAGGTGGAAAAAAAGGTTGCGGACACCGTCGCTACCCTGATCTGGCTCGATCCAGGCGTAATGGTGCTGAACTCGCTCGCCGCCCTGGACCTGGATGGAGAATTCGCTGCCGCCGTGCGCCCGGTGACGCTGGCCAACACCATCGCCATGCCGCCGCAGAGCGAACCCGACGGCTACTGGAAACCGATCTACAGGGAGACCGGCATTGACTGCAAAACACTTCCTCTGCTGGAAACCGTCGCCGATGAAGTAAAAATCCAGCCCTACTACAACTGCGAGGTCTTCTCGTTCAACCCCGGGCTCGGCATCGCCAAAGAGTGGGCGCGCCTGTTGGGCAGGTTCCTGAAAGACGAGAATTACCAGAAAACGGCTTGCACGACTTTCCTGAAAAGGCTTTTCCTGCACCAGGCGGTATTGAGCGCCGTGATCGTATCCAAGGCAAAGCCGGACAGGATCAAGGCGCTGCCGTTGACAAGCGGCTACCCCTTCAACCAGCATGACAGGCTTTCGGCCTCAAAAAAGGCCGCCTCGTTGAATGACCTCTCCGTGGCCATCTTCGACTACGCCTGGGAAAACATCCCGGCCTGGATGAAAAAAATCAAGATAGAAGAACCGTTGCACCAATGGCTCTTTGATACCTACCTGGACTATTTGCAAATCGCCCCCGCTATCTACCGCGTCGAAGGCAGCTGCAACTCATATTTGGTCGTAGGCCGGGACGGCTGCGTGCTGATCGACCCGGCCGGCGCCTCGGATGCCCCGGAATTTTTTGAAAAAATCCTGGAAAAGTTCCCTTTAAAAACCATTTTGCTGACCCATGCCCATCAGGACCATTCGGATGACATGGAACGATGGAAAGGAGAAAAGCAAATTCCCGTCATTGCCCAGAGGGAATATAAGCGCTATTTCGAGTATGTCGGCGAATTGCAGGATTTTTTCGGTAGAAGGAACGCCATTTGGAGCGGCAAACTTCCCGGCGAGGCCCAGGAAAACAAGCCAAAGCAACAACTGCAGCCCACGGTTTATTTCAGCGACGAGCATGAACTGGAACTGTGCGGCCTGCATTTCAAGATGCTCCACACGCCCGGCGAAACACCGGACCACACCACGATCTGGATCCCGGAGCTGGCGGCCGTATTTGTGGGAGACAACTACTATGAATACTTCATCAACAATTCCACCTTTCGCGGCACCATGATCCGCCCCGTTCTGGGCTATATCAGGGCACTGGACACCGCTCTCTCCTTTGACCCGGAATACTTCCTGATGGGCCACGGTTCGCCCCTTGTCTCCAGAAAAGGGATCAAAACAAAAGCCGGTGCCCTCCGTGACGCCTTGCGCACCATCTACGACGAGACCATCAAGGGCATCAATGCCGGAAAGGACGTGTACACACTGATGCGCGAGATCAAGCTCCCGGAAAAGTACGCCCTTCGCCAATACTTCGGCAAGGTGGAGTGGACGGTGCGCGGCATCTGGCAGGAATACGTGGGCTGGTTCGACGAAAATCCCTCGACCCTGTACACGCTGCCTTTTTCCGCTTTGTATTCCGACCTGGTCGGTTTGGCCGGCGAAGAAAAGCTATTGGAAAAGGCGCAGGAATACTTCGACAAAAAGGAATATGTGCAAGTGCTCCATTTGACCGAGATCGTCCTGAAGGTCAATCCCCTGCATAAAAGCGCCAACCAGATCCGCATGAATGCCCTCAAGGAACTCAAAGCCGGGACATTCAACTTCATCGAGAGGATCTGGCTGAATTACGCGATCAGGCAAAGCGAAGAGAATCTCAAGGCCTCTCCCCGGAACTGATGGTTCTGCTTTCGACGGGTGATCGGGGTTCATTTCCGAGCCCCCATTAGGATAAAATAGACCATCAGGAGATCTACATCATGCATCCCGGAAATTCCGAGCCGCTGAACCTGACAAGGCATCCGGCCAGGGACGGCTGGGCATGCTATGTGCCCTTGGCAAAGAACGATTGAACCGGAATCGATGGAGATCGCGGAAGAGACCGGGAGTAGGTGACTCATGCAAAAAAAGCCACAAAATGAAAGGAAAAATAAAATGAACAACGCTCTCAGAAGATACCCGGGTTTTCGTACCTTCCTGACATTATTTTTTCTCTTCATTGTAAGCGGCATTACCCAGGGGGCCACTCGCTTTTGCCTTACCTATTCCGAGGATTTGCAGGCCGTGCCCATCAGCGGCAGGGCGCTGCTGATGCTGAGCGTCGATCCGGCAGTCGATCCCGACGTCCCGGATCCCTTTCACACCTTCATCACGTTCGGCATGGACTTTGCAGGCTGGAAACCGGGAGAGACACTGGTCATGACCGGCCAGAACAGTGATAGTTTCAAGGCCACGATCGACCAATTAAAGGGAAGTTACTCACTCAGGGCGGTCATCGACGCGGATTTGCAAAGCAGTATTCTCCAGAAGCAAGGAATGCTCTACAGCGACAAAATCATTTTCGAGGTCAATGAAAACGGGGAAAACATCATTGACGTCAGGATAAACAATATCGTAAACGGCAGGGAGTTCAAGGAGACAGAAACCGTCAAGCTCCTGAAATTGAGAAGTGATCTGTTGAGCGCTTTCCATCAGACCCCTACCTTCATCGAGGCCGCGGTGATCCTGCCCGACACCTATGCGCAGAATCCCGGCAAGCATTACCCGGTCGTTTTTGTTTTCCCCGGCTGGGGATCGACACACATGGCGGTCACCCAGGGAGATTTCCAGCAGAAAAGATACGGCATGCTTGGTTATGGCGAAGAAAAGATTTTTGTTTTCCTGAACCAGGATTGCCGGTTTGGTTTCCATGTTTTCGCCGATTCGGAAAACAACGGCCCGCGCGCCACTTCCTTTGTGACGGAATTCATCCCTTTTCTTGAAGGAAAATACAGGGTGGCCAGACAAGCGAGCGGACGTTTTCTGATCGGACAATCCTCCGGCGGCTGGGCGGCATTGTGGCTGCAGATCAACTTCCCCGACGTCTTTGGCATGGCCTGGGCCGGTTCGCCGGACCCGGTCGACTTCAGGGATTTCGTCGGCCACGACCTCTATGGCAAGAAGGCGAACTTCTTTTATGATGCCCACGGCGGGCTGATAAAAGCCCTGCGCAGCAAGGAGCATCCATTCACGAATAAAGAGTGGCTGGAGATGGAGACCGTCCTGGGCGACGGCGGACAGTTCCAATCGTTCGAGGCCGTTTTCGGTGCCAGGGGCCGCGACGGCAAGCCGCAGCAGCTTTTTGACCGCAAAACGGGAGAGATCGATCCCATAGCCCTGGAGCACTGGAAAAAATATGACATCAACCTGATCTTGCAGAAAAATGCCGAAACACTGAGAGAAAAACTTGCCGGCAGGATCCATATCGTCGTGGCTGCCAATGACCCGTTCTTCCTCGACGGTTCCGTGAGACGGTTCAAGGAGTCATTGGCCCGGCTGCGGTTCCACGCCGACATCGAGATCCTTGAAAGCGGAGAGCACAATACCTGGAGCGAGGCGATACGCAAAAAAATGCACGAGAAAATGGATGAGCTTTATCTGCCGGAGGCAGGCGAAAAGGAGAAATTATGAAAACAAGAAAGCGGATCGGCTGGATGACCTGCATGCTGCTTTGGGCCGCCGTCGCTCCGGCTCAGGAAATATTCAAAGCGATCTTCAGGAGCGAAATACCGCGGGTCACCGCCATCCTGGAAGCCGAACCCATGCTGATCAACGCCAGAAACAACAACGGCCAGACCCCGCTGCTTTTCGCGGTGGCGGTCAGAAATCATGAGATCGCCGAATTTCTCCTGAAAAAGGGCTCCCTGGTGAACTGCGGCGACAACCACCTACGCGCGCCGATCCACTACGCCAATTGGAACAACGACAAAAAAATGATCGGGCTCCTGCTGGAGTACGGCGCCGTGATCGATACCCGGGCCATCGGTGGAGCCACCCCCCTGATCCACTCCTCGCTCGCCAACCAGTTCGAGATGAGCCGCTTTCTGATCGAGAAGGGGGCCGACATCCACATCCAGTGCAATTCACTGACCACGCCCCTCTACTTCGCGGTGCTGAACCACAACCCGGAATACCTTGACTATCTGATCCAGGCCGGAGCGGAAATCGACGTGCCTGATTTTCTCGGCAGAACCCCGCTCAGCATCGCCGTGAGAGACGGAAATATGGAATGCGCGAAAAAACTTCTGCAGCACGACGCGGATGCTTTCACCACGGATGCGTTTCTTGAAAGGTCACTGCTTCATCTTGCCGCGATCGCGGGGCATGAAGAAATGATCGAGCTCCTCCTGCGAAAGGGATTGGAGGTCAATAAAAAGGACAAGAGCGAATGCACTCCCCTCGATTACGCTTACCGTTACGGCAATCTGGCAGCGGCGAAGCGGCTAAAAGACCATGGAGCCCAGGCGGGAAACAGCAAAGACCGGTCCCTCGGCGCCGAGAGTGGACAAGTCGAGGCAAAGCCCGGCGCGGCGCGGGTCGTCAAGCTGCAGAACGGAAGCTGGGCAGTGATCACGAAAAGCAGTGTTCTTGTTCTCGGCTATTCCGAGATCGGCTCCGCAGCCAGGGACGCATCCTTGCTGAACGGGCACATCACGGCGGAGATCTTCGCGAAAAACAGGAACGTCTTCTCTATCGATCCCGATTATCATCCCGTCAAAGAGCGCTATTCCCTGACCGGATCGAATCCCCTGCTGGCCATCCCGCAGGCCAAAGAACAGATCACCTTTGTTTTCAACAGCACCCACCGCGAGAGATACAACCAGTATGGATTGAAAAAAGTACACTTCCCCAAACCCGGAGAGACCCTGATCCTTGATGATCTCCATCTCACGGTGGTTCCCGCCATTGAGCAAAACCTCTGCTACCTGATGGAGATCGAAGGCCTGACCATTGCCTGGATTACAGGCATCTGCGACAACTACCTGACCTATAAACGCGATGTGGCAGTCATTAAAACCCTTCGTGAAAACAAGATCGAACCGGACATCCTGTTCCTCGGCAGTCCGGCCGGGATCGGCCCGGAAATCGCCAACGGCATCAGGGAAGCATACCTGGAAGCTTCCGTGCTGGGCGCCAGGGCCGTCTTTGTTTTCGGTCACGAAGCTTTGGAAAGAAAGGTTCTTAACCAACTCAAAAGAAAAAAAGCGGATACCACCGTTTTCATGACCGCCGCCAATCCGGGTGACAGCTTCCAACTATAACAGTAGTACATCCTGAATTTGGCCGGGCGCATTCCGGTCATCGGGGCAGAACATCGCCCCTTGCCGATCATGGTGAAAAACCGGCAGAATCAAACCACGATGAAAAATAATTTGCACAACAACGATTTTCCTGAATCTATTTTTCAATTTCCGCCGTTTTATAAACCTGGAAGCGGAAACCCAGCCTCGGGACAAAATGCCAACATCTTGGCCCCGCCCGGTCCCCAGGAACTCGCCCAGGCCGATTGAATGGATGCAGCATTAAGCATAGAATGAAAACCGAAGCGTAATAAAATGAGGAGCAGCCAGATGAGTTTGAAATGCAGAGTATTATGGATTGTTTTGTCTATTCTGACCATTATGACTCCCGCCTGTTCCAAAAATCAGAGTGAAAGCAAGAAAGAATCAGGAAAAGCCGACGGCAAGTATCAACCGCAACTCTTTGCAGCCGTGGCTGCCGGTGACAAGGAGAAGGTGGTTCGCTTCCTGAATGAAACAAAAAAGCTGGATCAACGCAACGAAAGCGGCTATACCCCCCTGCACTGGGCCGTGCTGACCAATCAGGAGGAGATCGTTTCATTGTTCCTCTCCCGGGGCGCGGAGATTCAACCAACCTCAACAAGTGGATACACTCCCCTTCATGACGCCGTATATGGCGGCAATATTAAAATCGTCAAACTTCTGATCGACCATGGCGCCGACATCTATGCCGCGGATCAACTGGGAAAGAGACCGCTGGACCTGGCGATAGAGAGGGGTCATGCGCAAATCGTCCCCTTGTTGAAGCCATTGCATCTGGCTGCGGAAAGCGGAGATTTAATTCGAGTAAAAAATATTGTCGAAAAAATTCCCAAAAGTTTGAATTTGAAAGATGAAAGAGGTTGGTCACCCTTGCACCTTGCCGTAAAAAACGGCCATCTGGAGATTGCCAAATTTCTGATGGATCGGGGGGCAGAAATCAATGCCAGAGGAGTCCGCGGAGTCACTCCCCTGCGCATGGCGCTGGACTGCGGCCAGAAGCCGACAGCCGATTATCTCAGGGAGAAAGACGCCCAGGACCTGAGCGATGCATTGCTGCTTGGGAAAAAGCTACGGGAAAAGCAGGCCGTCATCTGGCACTTGTTCCATACCGGCTGGGTGATCAAAACCAAAAGCAGCCTGTTGATCTTTGATTACGATTACGATCAAGTGGACAGCTTTGCCCTGCCGCCCGCCATCCTCCCCTGCCTGTCCAGCGGCGAGATCGATCCCAAGCAGATTCGGGATCAGAAGGTGTTCGTATTCCTGCCGTTTTTCAGGGATCCGGATCGCATCGATACCATATTGTCCTGGAAGAAAGCCATTAAGGATATCACCTATATATCAGGCGAGGACAAAATCAAAGATTCCGCATTTGTCTATATCGGGCCGCGCCAGCAAAAAAAATTGGAGGATTTGGAAATTTCAACAATCAGGTCAAACGGCTTCGGGGTGGGCTTTGCGGTAAAAGTTGACGGATTGACTATTTTTTATGGCGGCGATCATATGAGCAGCGACCAGTCCTGGAATTCGTTCAGCAGCGAGATCGATTTCCTGCATGAAAAGATCAAAAAATTCGACCTGGTCTTCCTGCAGATGATGTTTCAGGAACAGATCCAGTCCGACAAGGGCGTTTTTTATGCACTGGA